>Ga0210025_1000154_pt1 | contig 101715 bp, 91 predicted proteins | sample CryGeyme20150102_FD_183989 | JGI IMG/M metagenome (GOLD analysis project Ga0210025, IMG submission 183989) | Groundwater microbial communities from Crystal Geyser aquifers in Utah, USA - Crystal Geyser metaG 2015-0102 (SPAdes) (version 2) | ecosystem: Environmental > Aquatic > Deep subsurface >...
GTTCTTTTCTTTCAAATTTTTGATCACCTACTTCAACTTCAACAAATGGCTTTTTGGTTTCAGGATCATATTGAACTAAAGCTTCTCTAATAGCTAAAACTTTTTCTGCTTTTTCAAGAATAATAGAGGCATTGGCGCTTAATCCTGCTCTAATAAATGTGGAATCAATCGATTTTAAACTTCCTTTAATTTCAAATTGAATGGCACCATTTTCGGCAACGCCTTTTGGTGCTATATAGTCTAAAACAGCATCAAATTTTTTATCTTCAATGGCTCCTATAGTTATTTCTAAGGGAAGTCCTTCTTTAATTTTTCCAACTTCACTTTCGTCAACCTTTCCTTCAAAAATCATTTTATTAATGTCTGCTAAAGACGCAATTGAGGTTCCTTCATTAAAATTATTGGCTTCAATAACTTGGTTGCCTTCTTTTACCGGAACGTCTAAAACCATTCCTGAAATAGTTGCTCTTACCAAGGTTTGAGCTATATTACCCAAGCCACTTGTAGTACCAGTTTTAATGATATCATAATTTTGTTTTGAAGACATTAAGTTTATTTTTGCTTGTTCAACACTTTGTTTGGTTTGCAAATAGGTATTGTTAATGCCTTCAAAATCATTGGCGGAAATAACCCCTTTTTCAAATAAGGCTTTTTGACGATCATAATTGGCTTGTTGCGTTGTTAAATTAATTTGAGCTGTTTCTAGAGCCGTTTGATTGCTTGAAATACTGTTTTTTGCACTTGTTAAAGACGATACATTTGGGATAACTCTAATTTTTGCAATTAAATCTCCTGACTTAATATATTCGCCAGCTTCAATATAAACTTCTTCAATAACCCCAGAAATGTTTGGTTTTATTAATATTTCTTCTTTAGGAACAATGCTTCCTGTAGCAACTGTTTTTACTACAATAGTTTGTTCTGAAGGCAGCTCAGATGTATATTTTATTGGATCTTCTTGATTTTTTTTCCATAGATAAAAAAGTGCGGCGGCAAATAAAACTACAATAGTGGTTAATACGATGACGGTTCTAGTTCTTTTCATTATTATTTGTTAATTATATTTTTATTCAATTCTTAATGCGTCAACTGGTTTCATTTTGGTAGCACTATTTGCTGGTATTAAGCCTGCTAATAACCCTGAAACAACAAGTATAAAGAGGGCTACAAATACAACACCCATACTTACACTTGGGTTTGCGAAATTCTCTACTGGGCCACTCATATCAAGTAAATAATTTAAAACCCAAATGATGGCTGCGGAAAAAGAAATACCTACCATGCCAGCAAGAATAGTTAAAATTAAACTTTCTTGTAAGATTTGAGATTTAACAACCCAAGGCGTTGCTCCTAAAGCACGCCTGATGCCTATTTCTTTGGTACGTTCTTTAACCACAATAAGCATAATATTACTGATTCCTATAATTCCAGACATTAATACTAATGCGCCAACAAAATATCCAACAATGGTAAGAATGGTAAAGAGCCCATTAACTTTTTCGAATTGCTCTGAAAGATCAAAATGACCAATGGCTCTTTCATCAGTTGGATCAATTTTATGACGAAATTTCATCAAATCAAAAACCTGTTGTTTGATTGATGTTATAGGAACATCATCAACAGCAGTAATTGCCATCCAGCCCACTTCGTCACCTCTGTTAAACGCTTGTCCAAACGTAGTAAACGGCATGTAAATAGTATTGGCATCTTGTTGATTATCGCCTTGACTGTTACTCATTTTAAAAACGCCAACAACCATAAAATTAACACCATTTATTTTTATGTAAGTACCAAGTGGTTCTTCATCTTTATTGTATAAACCTTTTATAACATCGGTGCCTATTACGCATACTTTTCGTTTTGAATGGATGTCTGAATAACTAATAAACCGTCCTTGTAAAATATCTAAAGGTTGTTGTTTTATATACTCTGGATAGTCGCCATATATTTCAAAGGCACCAGTTTTAGTACCTCTAATAACATTATTATTACCCATAAATCCACCTAATTGATTTCTTGGTGAAGCGTACTTAATATTTGAAATTTCAGATTTAATAGCTTGAACATCATCTAATTTATAATTAAAATTTCTTCCTTTTGGCAAGCCTTTATAGGGTTTTGAGGTTCCTTGGGTCCACATAAACATAGAGTTGGTAGCAAAATCACCAAAATCTGACATGACTCCATTTTTAAGTCCATTGGTTAAAGCCAATAAAAGTACCAGAATGGTAATGCCCCAAAACACACCAAATGCTGTTAGTAAAGTTCTAAATTTATTTGAATTTAAAGCTTCTAAAATTTCATCCCAACGATCTTTACTAAACATATTATTCGTCTCTTAATGCTATTATTGGTTTAATTTTTGCTGCTCTGTAAGCTGGGAAAAACCCAGCTAAAGCACCAGCAAAAACCAGTAAAAACACGGTTGTTAGTGCTATGTTAAAATTAACTTGAGGGTATTTTATAAAATCACTTTGAATTTGTGGCCCTACTATTTCAAGTAATGTTAAGCCAAATATTAACCCAAATAACCCGGCAAACATGGTTACAAAAACAGCTTCTTGAATTATCATTCCTACTATTGACATTGGTAAAGCACCCAAAGCTTTTCTAATACCAATTTCTTTGGTACGTTCTTTTACAATAATTAACATAATGTTACCCACACCTACAATTCCTGCAATAATGGTTCCTATGCCTACAAACCAAAATACTGCTTGAATAGTGCCAATTAATGAGTATATTTTTTTGGCTTCTTCTAATGTATTAAAAACACGAACTGCACTTATATCATCTGGAGCGACCGTATGCATTTGTTTCAAATCTGCTTCAATATTTTGAGAAATATTTTGCGATAAGGTCACGGCATCATCAAAGTTATCGGACATTTTTATGGTAAAAAGCATATTCCTGATATCATCGCCAGCATTAAATACTTTTTGAGCTGTTGTTATTGGTATATAGGCTTGACTTTCTTCACGTTCTCCTCCTGGATCATAAAAAACGCCCACCACTTTAAAATTCATTCCAAAAACGGAAATATTTTTGTCTATGGGATCTTCATCTTTAAACAAATCGCGTTTAAGTTTATTACCTATTACGGCAACTTTTTTAAATTCGTTACAGTCAGATTGGTTTATGAATCTTCCAGAACTTATATCGGCATTTTCAATAAATTGATGATCTGGCATAACGCCTCTAATTTGATAGTTTCCAGATTCGCTTTTATAAGATATGGTTCCTCCCCAAATAGAATACAATGAGGTTTCATAATCTATATATTGTTCGTACTTCTTGGAAATGGCATTGTAATCGTTATTTTTAAGTTGAATATAACGTCCTGGATTAAGTCCCTTATATTCTTTGGTAGTAGTGCCTGTCCAAATGGTTATTAAGTTAGTGGCATCTCTTTGAAATTGAGAGGTTACTCCGTTTTCAATACCTTTACTAAAGCCCAATAAAATAACCAATATAAAAATACCTGAAGCCACAGAAAGCCCAGTTAAAAAAGTTCTGAGTTTGTTTTTTCTTAACGTTTCAAATATTTCTTGCCAGCGTTCAATATCAAACATACAATGAAGCTCTTACTTGTTTAACAGGGTTATCATCAATAATAAGACCGTCTTTAATGTGCACAATTCGTTTAGTCATTTGAGCAATATCATGCTCATGAGTAACCATTAAAATAGTTTTTCCTTCGTCATTAATGCCTTGAATTAACTCCATAACCTCTTGAGAAGTTTTTGAATCTAATGCCCCTGTAGGTTCATCAGCCAACAACACTTTTGGGTCGCTAGCCAATGCCCGAGCAATTGCTACACGTTGTTTTTGTCCACCAGACAACTCATTAGGCAAATGGTGAGACCATGCAGAAAGACCTACTTTTTCAAGATAATATTCTGCTTTTTCAATACGTTCTTTACGCTTCATGCCTTGATAATATAAAGGCATGGCTACGTTATCTAATGCGGTTTTATAATTGATAAGATTAAAGGATTGAAAGATAAATCCTAAAAACTTGTTTCTGTAATTAGCCGCAACTTTTTCGTTTAAGTTTTTAATTGAAACACCATCCAAAATATATGACCCAGAATCTGCTTCATCCAAGATTCCTAAAATATTTAATAAGGTAGATTTTCCAGAACCTGAAGAACCCATGATTGAAACCATTTCTCCTTCTTTTACATTGAAATTGATGCCCTTTAAAACATGAAGAGAATTATTTCCCATTTGATAAGATTTGTGCAAATCTTTAATTTGAATCATAGACCGATGGTTATTTTGGTAAAATTAGCCAAAACAATACCCTATATATCATAAAGAATTGTTAAGAAACTAAATTCACTTTAGTAAATAAGACTGTTAAAACCTAGAATTGTTACAGTAAAAAGACTTTTTACTGCTTTTTTTGGCTAAAAAACTTTTTATAAATAATAAACCCTATACCAGCTATTAATATATATGGAATAGCCATTAAGTACACGATACCGTTATTAATGCCTTCTGCTGCTCCTTGACCTTCTTCATTTTCAAGAACAGCACGACACATAGCGCATTGGGCATCTGCAGGAATAGATATTATCAACAATAAAAATAATATGATAAATGCTTTATTTTTATACATAATACGGTGAAATCATGATATAAACAACAACGCCTGTAATGGCAACATAAAGCCATAGCGGAAAAGTTATTTTTGCTATTTTTTTATGTCTTTCTATATTGTTTGTTATGGCTCTAACATAGGTAATAAGAACAAATGGAATGACCACTATTGACATTAAAACATGGGTCAATAAAATAACATAATACACATATTTTATAATGCCTGCGCCTCCATATTTTGTAGAATCACTTGTCATATGATAGGCCACATACATTACCAAAAATGCTAATGACAAAAAAATGGCAAACTGCATTAGCTTTTTATGCAGAGCTATTTTTTTATTTTGAATAGCAATAAAAGCCAACACTAAAACTAGAGCAGTTACCGCATTAATAGAGGCATAAATAGGTGGCAAAAAAGTTAAAGGCTCTATATCATATCCTAATTCACGCAAATTAACTCCAAATAGTATAGCTACCACAACAGGAATAATAACTGATAGAACAACAATCAAAGTATTATATTTTTTCTCAGCTTGTAAATTATCTTGTTTCATTATTCCTTTAAAAGTTTTGTAATATCTTCTTTTAAAATTGTTATTTCTTCCGGCATACCTTCATCATCAACTTTCTCATCTGGTGAAATCATTCCATTGTAAAAAATTATAGGATTCCCATTTACCACGCGTGAACGAATAAATCCGTTCTTATCAATCAAAGCAAAATTCCCGGAATGTTCAAAACCTCCTTCTACTGACTCATCTTTTGCAGTGTATAAATTAAAACCTTCATTAGCCAATTTGTATATGGTTTCTTGATTACCTGTCATTAAATTCCAATTCGGATTGGTTACTCCATAACTATCAGCATAGGCTTTTAAAACTTCTGCAGTATCATGCTCTGGATTGATGGTAAATGAAGCTATTCCGAAATTTTCAAACTCAGTGAATGAATTTTGTATTTGGATAAGATTGGCGTTCATTCTTGGACAAATAGTTGGGCAAGTTGTAAAAAAGAACTCAATAACATAAACTTTTCCAATATAATCTTTATTGGTTATGACCTTTCCATTCTGATTTACAAAACTAAAATCGGGCACTTTTTTGGACTCGCCATTGATTTCTATAAAAGCTAAATCTGATTGGCTTGGTTTGTTTTTTTCTTCTTCAGATAAATCGCTGCGGCTTTCTTGTCTTGAAACATCTTTATTAGTTATTCTATCTATAATTTTTGGGATAAAATAAATGCCAAAAACCAATATAATAAAGGAAATTCCAATGTATGAATAATTATTTTTTTTCATTTTGTTCTTTTAAATCATTAGCTCTTCTTGTAGTAGAATCAAAATCTCCTTTTCTTTTTTGCCTGTATTCTGTAAATAGTATACGCATGTCTTCACTCATTTTATTTTTTATTTCAGCCACTTCTATACAATCATATCCAGACAAGCCATACTTTGCTTGTTTTTTTACAACTTCATTATCTGTTCTATCATCAATTCTTCCTCTTTGATTTAAATCTTTGTCAATGATATAAACCAAATTCGTTGAGAAATTTGTGTTGAGTGGTAATTTACTGCTTAGACTATTAAAAAGATTATGAATATCTTCTTGATGTCCATACATAAAGTGCCAAAACCTTATGTCTTCATAGGGGTTAATTTCATTTTTGAGTTGTTCAATGGCCATTTGTGTTCCATCGGGAACCACGATAACCACTTGAAACTTTTTAAATCCTTTAAACTTATCATAAACCAATTCTTTTAAATTAGATGCCGCTATCACATTTTCCATAGGATTTTCTCCAAAAAATCCGAGCACGGTAATATGATCTTTCAAAAGAACTTTTTCATTTGTATTAGAAGTGAATGTCTCTAAATCTGAAACAGACTCTTTAACAATATCGAGTGGTGTATAATGGTGTGTTGCAGGATACAAAAACAATAAAAAAATTACAGGAAGGAAGAATAAAATTCCTAAAACTCCATAACGCTTTACTTTTTTAAAATCCACTTAAAAGGCTTAATTTATTGCATTGCAAAAATAAAAAAAGGTGGTTTAATAAACCACCTTTCCTGTATCTTTTAACAAAGTATTATTTGTTATAGTTATTAAAAATCTGTTTTGATAAATCCTGAAGAATAAACATCTTGAATATAGCCTCCTTCTTGCAATAAAATAAAAATTAAATATAAAATTAAAAAAACGGCTGTCCAAACCACCATACGTCTTAAACTTGCTGTTTCGTCTCTCATGTGCATGAAATCCCAAGTAATGTAATACGCTTTAACAATGGTAAGAATGATGAAAATCCAGTTTAAAATTTTCATTCCTAAAAAATGAACCATCAGTGGTTCTGGTTTAATAATACCCAGAATAACCTCAACGGTAGTTACTATAGAAAGTAAAATTAAAACGCCCCAAATTTTTTGAGTGTTTGATTTAAATTTTATTAAACCTCTTAATATTTCTAATTTATGTGCGTGTGCCATTTTCTAATAAAATAAATCAATTAAACAAGATAGAAGAATGTAAATACAAATACCCAAACTAAGTCTACAAAGTGCCAATACAACCCAACTTTCTCAACCATTTCATAGTTTTTACGCTTTTCATAAGTTCCTAAAATAACATTAAAGAAAATAATGATGTTAATAACCACTCCTGAAAACACGTGGAATCCATGGAATCCTGTAATAAAAAAGAAAAAGTCTGCAAATAATGGCGAGCCATATTCATTTACATGAAGGTTTGCACCTTCAACAACTTGTTTCCCATTGGTTTTTATTTGTTTTAATGATTCTTCTCTAGACAAGACTGTTTTATGACCATGTTCGTTAATATCCTGAGTTCTAACCAAAACATTAGGATGAGATTCTAATCCTTGAATAACTTCATCAACGGTATAAGTAGGTAAAGTGCCTTCACTTACAAACCAAAGGCCATTTTTACGCTCATGAGCGGTTCTTTCTTTATGCGCATCGCTAACCACAAAATCTCTTAATGCAACACGATGTCCGTCTGCATCAACAAATTGAAGTATGTTTCCTCCTTTAGTTTGAACAGCACCAAAATCTCCTTTAATAAAGGTTGCCCATTCCCATGCTTGAGACCCAACAAATATTAAACCTCCTATGATGGTCAACAACATATAAATAGTAACCTTGGCCTTATTTAAATGATGTCCAGCATCAACGGCCAATACCATAGTAACTGATGACATGATTAACACAAAGGTCATAAAAGCTACATAAATCATTGGTAATTCTTGTCCATGCAAAAAAGGCACGTGTGTAAAAACCTCATCAGCTATTGGCCAAGTTTCAATAAACTTAAATCTTGAAAAACCGTAGGCCGCTAAAAAGCCAGAAAAGGTTAAAGCATCAGAAACAATGAAAAACCACATCATCATTTTACCGTAACTTGCTTTTAAAGGCTCATTGCCTCCGCCCCAAGTTTTACCTTCTGTTCCAGTAGTTACAACTGTAGTACTCATATATGTTGGTTGTTTAATAAAAGTTGCACAAAAATAATCATTTTATTTATCTAGCGAAATATACAGGTTTAAAATTCAAAAATCACTTAAAAAAAACACCTTTTTAGAAGTTTATACGTGATTTTTATGAAAATAAATTACTTCACAAAATATAAAAACAAAAATAAGTAAATCCAAAGTATATCAATGAAATGCCAAAATGTTAATGACAACTCAAAACCAAGCATATTTGAAACATCATACTTTTGTTTAAAATGATTATAAATTACTACCAATAAAGAGATAATCCCAACAACTACATGTAATATATGTACCATGGCAATTAAATAAATATATGACATGGTTACATTACTTGTTGGTCCAGTAAAGTTATACCCTTGGTTTATAATTTCCTGAAAACCCATTAATTGATTGTAAATAAATACAACTCCTAAAACCAAAGTAACCAATAGCCAAATGGTAGTGATTTTATTATTGTTATTTCTTAAAGCCCGTTTTGCCAAGATAAAGGATACGCTACTAAGTATAATAAATACCGTGCTTAAAATAAATGAATTAGGTAACTGAAAATCTTTTAGCCAATCTGGTCTTGAGCTACTTACAATAAAAGCACTTGTCCAGGCTGCAAATGACATAATTAGAGACATGATGCCGAACCACAGCATCATTTTTTTTGCTCTTATATTTTTTTCTTTAGCGGTTCCTTGAGTTAAATCCATGGTTATCTTATAAATTTATCAATAACATATACTATTTGAACAAGGGTTATGTAAGACACACTTGCCAGCATAAGTTGTTTAGCGGCTTTCGTTGTCATTTTTTTAAATAGCTGAATAGCGTAATACAACATGCCTAATCCCAAAACAAACACGATACAAGCTGAAAGTATAGACAAATGTAACCTGCCTGTAAAACCAAATACCGGTATAATAGATACTAAAAGTGTCCAAATAGTATACATAATTATCTGTACAGCGGTTCCTTTGTCTTGCTTTCCTGTTGGCAGCATAAAAAATCCTCCTTTTTTATAATCTTCAAACAAAAACCAACCTATAGACCAAAAATGAGGAAACTGCCAGAAAAATTGTAAAGCAAACAAGGTTCCTGGTTCTATACCAAAATGGTCTGTAGCGGCAACCCAACCTAGCATAAAAGGGATAGCGCCTGGAATAGCGCCCACAAAAACTGATAACGGTGTTTTTGTTTTTAATGGGGTATAAACACTGGTATATAAAAATATTGAAATGGCGCCAAACATGGCCGTTTGCTTGTTAATGGTATAAAGAATTATAATTCCTAATAAGGTGAATATTGAAGCAATAATAAACGCTGTATTGACAGACATTCGACCAGCAGGAATTGGTCTGTCTTTTGTGCGATCCATCAAGGCATCTAAATCTTTTTCAATGATTTGATTAAACGCATTGGAAGCGCCAACCATAAAATAACCACCAAAGGCTAATAGAACTAGTGTTTTAAAATCAATAGTTTCAACACCAAGTAAATAGCCCGCCAAAGAAGAAAACACCACGCTTAACGCCAAACGCATTTTGGTAATTTCTTTAAAATCAGATATTATAGTATGGGTCTTTACAGGTTTAGTTGTGTTCAATGCGCTATTTAATTGGTCGCTATTATTTGCGAGTGCAAAGATACTTTATTCATAAATTTTATCCATATTATTTATGTCTAAATTTAAGTATTGCTATCTGCATAAATTTTTTTTTGTAATTTTAAACCCATCAACCCATCAACCCATCAACCCATCAACCCATCAACCCATTAATGAAGAACCAATGAAACTCTTAAAATCTTGTTTGTCTTTTATCATTACCATGTTCGCTTGTAACATAAGTGCTCAAAACAACCAAGAGGTTGTTATTGAAACTCAACAATTATCCAGTAATGTGTTTATGCTAACAGGACAAGGTGGTAATATTGGCGTTTGTATTGGTGACGAAGGCGTTTTTATGATTGATGGCCAGTTTGCCAGATTAACTCCTAACATTTTAGAAGCTATCAAAAAACTAAGCGACAAACCTATTCAATTTTTAATAAACACTCATTTTCATGGAGATCATGTTGGAAGTAACGAAAACCTATCCAAACTTGGGGTAAAAATTATAGCCCATGATAATGTTTACAAACGTTTAAGCTCATCAATACCAGAATCACCAAAAGAAGCCTTGCCAATGATTTCATTTAATGATAAACTACAACTTCATATAAATGGAGAAAACGTTATTGTTTTTCATGTAGAAAAGGCACATACAGATGGTGATGTTTTATTGTATTTTACTGAAAGTAACGTACTTCATACAAGCGATACCTTTTTTAACGAACGATATCCATATATTGATTTAGATTCTGGGGGAAGTGTAAACGGTTATATAAATGCCGTAAAAAAAACCATGATTTTAATTGATGATGATACCAAGATAATTCCGGGTCATGGAGAACTTGGGAATAAAAAACAATATCAATTTTTCTTGAGCATGCTTGAAGATTTAAAATCAAAAATTCAAACTGAAATAGATAAAGGACAAACCGAAGAAGACGTTGCTGCCAACACCAACTTAACCAAAACTTATGATGATTTGGGATTTAGCTGGGCTTTTATAAACAGTGAAAGAATACGAAGGACGTTTTATAAAAGTTTAAAATAATAGCTTACTAAAAATCAAAATACCAATTAAACAAATCAGTTCTTAAACCAAGATTAAACCAAACGGTATTACTATTAAACGTTGAAACCGTTTCAATATCTGGATTAAAATTTCTGAAAGTAATATCTGTAAATATTTTTAAGTTAGATGCCGGATTGATAACATAGCCTGCTTGTAAATTGGCGTAGAATGAATTGGTTTTAATGCCTTGCCCAACCTCAACACCAGAATCAAAAGGTCTATCGTTATAATTTCTAAAAATATCACCGCCATAACTAAAATTGTCAGTTCCATTATTATAATCAAACCCTCTTACGCCAAAAATTAGTTTAGCATCGCCAAACCATCGCTTGTAATGATATCTGCCAATAATAATGGTCTCACTAAAATTAGCGCCCCATAGATGTGCCATAGACTGGTTGTTATGACCATAATTTAAAACAATGGTATTGTGTGAATAGGTGTAAGGCCTAACTCGATTGTATTCAAATTGAAGCAATAAATTATCAACATTAAAAGCATTGAAGTATTTTACACCCAATTGATACCCAAATTTATTTTTCCAGCTTTTTTCTCCTGCTTTTACATCGCTTAATGAAAATTCATCTAATATAAATTGGCTGTAAAGGTTTATATTATCATTTACTTTGTATTTTCCAGAAGCCCCAACAATAGCATTTCCCGCACCTTGTCCTGTTTCAAACTCAATGGCTCGGTAAAAAATAATAGGATTTAAGTAATTAACATCAAAGCCTCTATCATTGGTATTGGTCCATAAAACAGACTCAAACAATCCAACGTTTAATCGTTTTGACACATTCCAGCTTAAATAATGGTTGGCCATATATTTGGTTAAAAAAGCACCATCAACTGTAGCTTCAGGCCTTACGTCTTTAAGCCACATCCAAGTGTTGGTATATTTAATTTTCCAAAACTTTGTATTCAATTTTAAAAAAGGATGTGGGCTTGCAACATCGCTTAAAAACAAAGATCGATACCCATCACCTATAAAATTTTTACCATGTCCAAACTGAATATTAATAAATTTTGCTGGCGAATAAGATATATAAGCTTCTGCAACTGGATAATCAAAAGAATCTGTTTTAAAACGTTTTGCAATACCTCGACCAGGAATAATGGCTGGATCCGGGCCAAATCCTTTTAAGCTTTCCGCGTATTCATTAACGTATTGGGCAAACCTTCCTTGACTTTCAAAAATCGTGGCATAAAAATTAAATGTTTCGCCTAAACCGCCTTTTACTAAAAGTCCTCGAGTATTATTATAGGTGGTGTTAAAATCGGCATTAAAATCTTTTCCTAATTCTAAATCGAATATTGGGTCTATGGTAAACCAATAGTCGTCTCCTTGTAATTGCACCATGTGTTCATTCCAAAGTTTTTTATTTACCCAAGAACTGGCTGGTTTTTGCAATTTTTCGTTTTCTTCTTCAAAATTATAATAGTTTGAAACCTCTTCATATAAAAAAGGTTTAGAAGCGGTATGGCTATTGGTGCCAACTAAACTCATGTTTCTATCAAACTTTGAATAATCAAAATGGGTAAACGGAATGTTTAACTGACTTGAATAGGTTTTGTTTTTAAAAGGCACTAAAGCTTTATTTACTTTATCAAACTCTAATTTTGCTTCCAATTCAAGTTTAGAAACTTCTTCTTGCTTTTTTAAATTGGTTTTTTTAACCGTTTGATCTTCTAAAGGAATTTTAACCTGAATGGAATATTGTTTATAGGTGGGCTTTCCATTGTATGTGCCGGGTATAATCTTAGGAAACTCTGAAAAAACACGCTTGGTTTCAGTTTTCAACTCGTCATACATCGCATCAACATAAATCACGTTGAATTTACCAGTTGTATCTACTTCAAAAAGCACCACGGTTTCTCCTTTATAATGGTCGTCCATAACTTTTTGAGGGACTTTAAATGTTTCGAATATTAATTTAAAAACGGTTCTATCAAAACAATCTTGCTGAGATTCTAAGGTTATATTTTCACAATTTGCGAAAAGTGGTGGTTTTTCAAAAAAAGTGTTTTCTTGTGAAAATAGGCCAAATTGAACTAAAAGTAGGAGTAGAACAATGAATTGCTTCATGAAATTTTATTATGATTAGTTTTAAAGCAGAAAGATACTATATTTTTGATAATGCTCTTATTAAAAAAACCGTTATCCTAAACAGGGTAACGGTTTTAATAAGTAATTCTAATTTTGAACCTTAAAGACTATTGGCAAAGAATAAATAACACCTACCGGAATATTTCGTTGCTTACCAGGTTGCATATTGGGAATTATATTAACAACACGTTCTGCTTCTTCTTGCAATTTTGGGTGTGATGCCCGAGTTTTAATATCTGTAACACGGCCCGTTTTATCAATTTTGAAGACTACATTAATTCTCTGTATTCCGGTTAAACCATAGTTTGAAGCGATATCGCCATTAAATTTTTTTTGAATGAGTTTATTTATTTTATTTGACATACATTCTTTTCTTTCTTCATTATCTTTCGCTTTTTCACAACCAGGATAAATGGGGACTTGTTCAACCTTTATAAAGTCAAAATCATCATCTGTTGGCATTGGCAAAACATCAATAGAGCCAGTATCTACAGGAGGGTTTATGTCTAAAGTTGGCGTTTGTTTGTCAACATTAACAAAAGGATTTGTTGGTTTATGATTTGGCACTTCTTTAAAAACATTCCCCTTGTTTTTCTTCTTTTCAATAGGTTTTTCTTTAGATGGTGTTTCGGGTTTAATTACAGGCACATGTACATAAAGGGGTTTATCTGGTGGAAAAGGACTAGAATAATTTGGAATTGTTGTTTCAAACGTCATTTCAAACAAGCCTAAAATGGCTAACAAGACAAGCATGAGGCCAACTTGAAAGTACACGGTTGAATTTTTTTGTAAATTTGCATCATGCTTTTGAGATTTTTTCATGATTTGATTATTTTCACGAAGGAGTTCGTGATTTTTCTTTGTAATTTTCATAATACTTATAGATTAATTGTTAATATTATGATAAAATCACAATAAGCATACCAGAAAAGAAAGAACCTGTCTCTCAACATAAGAAGGCTTCCCTCTTTTTCTTTATATTTGCTTTTGTCATTCCTGTACATCTCGATAGTTATTGGGAAGGAATACACTATTTTAATATTTTTACAATAAAATAGATTTCTGTTCCCACAGGGAGTTACTATGAATGAAAACCTAGACCCAACAAACGAAAATTTTTCTCCTGAAGAAAATGATGTAGAAAGAAAGTTACGGCCCTTTACTTTTAAAGATTTTACGGGCCAAGATCAGGTTTTAGAAAATCTTAAAATTTTTGTTCAGGCTGCAAACCAAAGAAGTGAAGCCTTAGACCATACCTTATTTCATGGCCCTCCAGGATTGGGCAAAACAACCTTGGCTCATATTTTGGCGAATGAACTCAACGTTGGTATTAAAGTAACTTCCGGGCCAGTGCTAGACAAGCCAGGAGATTTAGCAGGCTTACTTACCAATCTTGAAGAGCGTGATGTGTTATTTATTGACGAAATTCATCGGTTAAGCCCCATTGTGGAAGAATACCTGTATTCTGCCATGGAGGATTATAAAATTGATATCATGATTGAATCTGGCCCCAATGCCAGAACTGTTCAAATTAATTTAAATCCGTTTACGCTCATTGGCGCCACTACACGTTCAGGATTATTAACCTCCCCCATGCGCGCCCGTTTTGGCATTCAAAGCAGATTACAATATTATAATACTGAATTATTAACGACCATATTGCAACGTAGTTCATCTATTTTGGACGTGCCTATTTCTATGGAAGCAGCGATAGAAATAGCCGGTAGAAGTAGAGGAACACCAAGAATAGCCAATGCACTATTGCGTCGTGTTCGAGATTTTGCCCAAATAAAAGGAAACGGAAGCATCGATATTAAAATAGCAAAATTTGCCTTAGAGGCTTTAAATGTTGATGCGCATGGATTGGATGAAATGGACAACAAAATTTTATCCACTATTATTGATAAATTTAAAGGCGGACCTGTGGGAATCTCAACCATTGCTACAGCCGTAAGTGAAAGTTCGGAAACTATAGAAGAAGTCTATGAACCTTTTTTAATTCAACAAGGGTTTATTATGCGAACTCCTCGAGGACGTGAAGTTACCGATTTGGCCTATAAACATTTAGGCAAAATAAAAGGGAATATTCAAGGAGGTTTGTTTTAGGATTGAATGGAAGTTAGGGGTTTTAACAATTTGCTAGAGATTTATTGTTTGTGTTTATTTGTCATATTTTTATAAATTAAAATATTGGTAGATGCCTGTCTATATGGATTTACATATTGTTCCTGGAATAAGCGCAAAAGATGCAGCTCAAGCTCATTATGAAGATTTAAAAGTGCAAGATCAGTATGGCTGCAAATGCATGACCTATTGGGTTGATGAAAATCGAGAATCAGCTTTTTGCCTCATTGAAGCACCCGATAAAGAGGCTGTAATTCAAATGCATAATAAAGCACATAGCTTAATTCCGCACGAAATTATTCAAGTTGACAGCAAAATTGTAGAAGCCTTTTTAGGACGTATTCATGACCCTACTTTTTTTTCAGAGTTAATCAATCCTGAAATAAAGATTTTTAATGACCCTGCATTTCGAATTATTTTGATATGCAAAACACTTGATTTGCAATTTGCTTATATGAAATTTGGAAACGATAAAGCTAAACAAATTGTAAATGAGTTTAAAAATATTTTTAAAACTACAATAGAGTCATTTAATGGTTCCGAAGTAAAATTTAGAAATGACCTTAATATAGGATCCTTTGTTTCTGTATCGCAAGCATTAAAATGTGCCTTAAGTCTCAATAGAAATTTAAATCTGTCAAAAGATCTGACGGATTTTAAGATTTCACTTCACGCTGGTACACCAGTAGAAGGAAGTGAGTCTATTTTTGGATCTACCATTCAATTTGCTGAAGATTTATGTTTAGTCTCATCCAGATCAAAAGTCATTTTATCTCCTTTAATTAAAGATTTATGTATGGATAACAATGATATGACTTTTAATACGGAAACAGAACTTAAATGCGTAACAATTGAAGAGGAGCAGACTTTAAAATTACTTATGAAAGTTTTAAGAACTTATTATTTGAACCCTAATTTTGATGGAACATTTTTTTGTGAAAGTATAGGAATGAGTAAATCAAATCTTTATAGAAAGTGTATATCACTTACTGGATTTTCGCCAAACAACCTCATAAGAAACTATAGACTTGCACAATCCATTTTCTTATTAAATAAAAGGTACAACATTTCGCAAACAGCTTTTGATTGTGGGTTTAGTTCGCCATCATATTTTACCAAATGTTTTCAAAAAAGATTTGGAATTCAACCTTATAATTTCCGAAAAGCTATAACTTGATTTTGGTCAATTTGTATTGATTAAAGGTTTGAATGTTATCAGTTTTTATGGTTTAAAGGTTTAATATTGAATGTATTAATCTTTAAACAACCAATTTATGAAAACAAATGTAATTTTCTTTTTAGCTTTAATTTTCTTTACTCATTATGCTATGGCCCAAGAAAATGAGACGGGACAAGTGGAATTAAAACCTATGAAAACTTATCTTATTGAAAGAAATATTCCAAATGCAGGACATTTAACACCAGCAGAATTAAAGGGAATATCTCAAACGTCTTGTAGTGTCATAGAGGACATGGGAAGTGTTAAAATTCAATGGCTGCATAGTTATGTAACGGATGATAAGGTGTTTTGTGTTTACAAGGCTGTCGATAAAGAAGCTATTTATGAACATGCTCAAAAAGGAGGGTTTCCTGTAAATGCCATAAGGGAACTTTCAACAATAATCAATCCAGAAACAGCAAAATAATAGTTTAATTTTTTTAACCTCATTGTAATAATTGCTAATTAAGATGTATTTTTAGTCATTTAAAATCAGTGATAAACTCTGCATCCAAGTATTCAACATTAATTAAAACCGAAGCCAAACGCCTCGGTTTTTTATCTTGTGGCATTAGTAAAGCTGGTTTTTTAGAAGAAGAAGCTCCAAGGTTGGAAAAATGGTTAAATAAAAACATGCATGGCCAAATGCAGTATATGGAAAACCATTTTGATAAACGCTTAGACCCTACGAAACTGGTTGAGGATTCCAAAAGTGTTATTTCATTATTGCTCAATTATTACCCTAGCCAAGAACAAACGGCTAACAGCTATAAGCTCTCAAAGTACGCTTACGGAACGGATTATCACTTTGTTATCAAAGATAAACTAAAATTACTTTTAAGTTTTATTCAAGAAGAAATTGGTGATGTTCACGGGCGTGCTTTTGTAGATTCTGCACCAGTTTTAGATAAAGCTTGGGCAGCAAAATCCAGTTTAGGTTGGATTGGCAAAAACAGCAATTTATTAACCCAACAAGTCGGCTCGTTTTTCTTTATTGCAGAATTAATTATTGATTTAGAATTAGAATATGATTTACCAACTACGGACCATTGCGGAACTTGCACCGCATGTATAGACGCATGCCCAACGCAAGCCATTATTGAGCCCTATGTGGTAGATGGCAGTAAGTGTATATCGTACTTAACCATCGAACTAAAAGACAACATTCCGTCAGAATTTAAAGGAAAAATGGACGATTGGATGTTTGGTTGTGATGTATGTCAGGATGTATGCCCATGGAACAGGTTTTCAAAACCACATAACGAACCTTTGTTTAATCCTAATCCTGATTTATTATCTATAACAAAAAAAGATTGGGAGGAAATTACAGAGGATATTTTCACTAAAATATTCAAAAATTCGGCTGTAAAAAGAACTAAATTTTCTGGGTTAAAAAGAAACATCAATTTTCTAAAAGAATAGTGTAATCGGTAGCGAGATTCTTATATTTGTTATTCCGATTTTTTAAAATAAAAACATAATGAGTAAGCAAAGCAAAAGAAGAGAGGCGCTAATATACCACGCAAAACCAACGCCAGGAAAGATAAAAGTTGTACCTACCAAAAAATATGCAACGCAAAGAGATTTATCATTAGCTTATTCGCCAGGTGTTGCAGAACCTTGTTTAGAGATAGAAAAAGACATTAACAATGTTTATAAATATACCGCTAAAGGCAATTTAGTGGCAGTCATTTCAAATGGAACCGCTGTTTTAGGTTTAGGAAATATAGGACCAGAAGCTTCAAAACCCGTTATGGAAGGAAAAGGCTTGCTGTTTAAGATTTTCGCCGATATTGATGTATTTGATATTGAAATTGGGACTGAAGATGTAGAACAGTTTATTCAAACGGTAAAAAATATAGCGCCTACATTTGGGGGTATTAATTTAGAGGATATTAAAGCGCCAGAAGCTTTTGAAATAGAAAGACGTTTAAAAGAGGAACTTAACATCCCTTTAATGCATGATGACCAACATGGAACAGCCATTATAACGGCTGCAGCTTTGTTGAATGCCTTAGAACTTTCAAAAAAGAAAATTGAAAAAGCAAGAATCGTTATCAATGGTGCTGGGGCGGCCGCTATTTCATGTACACGATTGTATCAAGCCTTTGGTGCAAAACGAGAAAATATTGTCATGCTTGATAGCAAAGGAGTTATTAGAAATGATCGTGAAAATTTAACTTCAGAAAAAGCCGAATATTCTACAGGAAGAAATATAAACACTTTAGAAGAAGCTATGAAAGATGCCGATGTGTTTATTGGTCTTTCAAAAGCAGATACAGTGGTGCCAGAAATGTTGCTATCTATGGCTAAAAACCCTATTGTTTTTGCCCTGGCAAATCCAGATCCTGAAATTGCTTACAGTAAAGCCATCGCAACGCGTAAGGATATTATTATGGCTACAGGAAGAAGTGATCATCCTAATCAAGTTAACAATGTGCTTGGGTTTCCATATATCTTTAGAGGTGCTTTAGATGTTAGAGCTACAAAAATTAACGAACCAATGAAAATGGCCGCTGTTAAAGCTTTGGCAAATTTAGCTAAAGAACCTGTGCCAGAACAAGTTAATATTGCCTATGGTAAAACACGACTTACGTTTGGTCGCGATTATATTATTCCTAAACCTTTCGATCCTCGATTAATATCGGAAGTTCCTCCAGCCGTCGCTAAAGCCGCTATGGAAAGTGGTGTTGCTAAAGAACCTATAACCGATTGGGATAAGTACAAAGAATCTCTGCTTGAAAGAATGGGATCCGACAATAAAATTGTTAGACTTTTAATGGACCGAGCTAAAATGGATCCAAAAAAGGTTGTTTTTGCTGAAGGAGATCAACTCTCTGTTTTAAAAGCGGCTCAAATTGTTCATGACGAAGGTATTGCGATACCTATTTTATTAGGACGAAGAGAAACCATCAAAAAGCTTATGGCAGAGATAGAGTTTGATGATCATAATGTGTTGATAGTTGACCCTAAATCTGAAAAAGAAGACGCGCGTAAAAATAAATATGCTAAAGTATATTGGCAACAACGAAAAAGACGAGGTGTTACTTACTATTCAGCTCAAAGACTCATGAGAGAACGTAATTACTTTGCGGCTATGATGGTTAACGAAGGTGATGCAGATGCTCTTATTTCTGGTTATTCAAGAAATTATCCATCGGTTGTTAAGCCCATGTTAGAACTTATAGGCTTGGCTCCAGGAGCCACAAGAGTCGCAACAACTAACATTATGATGACCAAAAGAGGTCCAATGTTTTTAAGTGATACCTCCATAAATATCGATCCTTCTGCCAAAGATTTGGCAAAAATTGCACAAATGACCTCAAAAGTTATTAAAATGTTTGGAATGGAACCTATTATGGCCATGATTTCATATTCAAACTTTGGGTCTTCAAATAATGAAAAAGCCTCTAAAGTTAGAGATGCCGTATCTTTTTTACACCGCCACTATCCACAAATGGTGGTTGATGGTGAATTGCAAACTGATTTTGCGTTGAATGATGAAATGCTTAGAGAGCGTTTTCCGTTTTCAAAACTTGTTGGCAAAAAGGTCAATGCTTTAATTTTTCCAAATTTAGATTCAGCCAACATAACCTATAAACTACTAAAAGAATTAAATGAAGCAGAATCTATTGGGCCAATTATGATGGGGATGCGAAAACCGGTTCACATTCTTCAGTTAGGAGCCAGCGTTGATGAGATTGTTAATATGACAGCTGTTGCTGTAGTTGATGCTCAAAACAAGGAAAAGTGGGAACAGGAAAAGAGCAAAACTAAGTAATTTGAAATGCCAATAATTTTATTACTTTTGAAAGGCTAACTAATCAGGCTTCATGATAACACATATTCAAGGAAAACTTATAGAAAAAAATCCAACAGATGTCGTTATTGATTGCAATGGTGTTGGCTATAAGCTCAACATTTCATTACATACCTATTCTCAAATTCCGGACAATGAATTGTTGAAACTTTATACACATTTACAAGTGAAAGAAGATTCTCATACCTTATATGGGTTTTCATCCTTGGCAGAACGTGAAATTTTTAGACTTTTAATTTCTGTAAGTGGTATTGGGAGCAATATTGCCAGAACCATGTTGTCTTCTTTAACGCCTAAACAGGTAAGGGAAAGCATTGCTATTGGAGATGTAGCCTTAATTCAATCCATTAAAGGAATTGGCCTAAAAACAGCTCAACGTGTTATCATTGAACTAAAGGATAAAGTTTTAAAAATTTACGATCTTGATGAAGTTTCTGTTAATAAAGACAATACCAATAAAAATGAGGCGTTATCTGCGTTAGAAGTTCTTGGCTTTGTAAAAAAACAGGCAGAACGTGTTGTTGATAAAATTATAATTTCTCAACCAGATGCATCTGTTGAGACTATCATTAAGCAAGCTTTAAAAATTTTATAATTGATTTTGAATACCGCCAAACAACGCTTTAATAAAGTAATTAAAAGATATCTTTTTTTATCCTTTGTAATGATGTTTTCATTGAGTGGATGGGCACAAGAACCAACACAAGATTCTACCCAGACAGGATTTCAATTAGGAAAAATTAAATTACCAAACCCTAACAGTATTCAATCAAAATACACCTACGATCCTATTACAGATAGATATATTTACACCGAAACAATAGGAAAATTTAATATAAACTATCCCATCATATTAACACCAAAAGAGTTCCAAGAGTTAGTTGCCAAAGAAAATTTAAGATCTTATTACAAACAAAAAATTGATGCTTTTGATGGTAAAAAAGATGGCGCTAAAGACGAGCAAAAAAACTTACTGCCCGGATTTTATGTAAAATCAGATCTCTTTGAAACCATTTTTGGAGGTAATAATATTGATGTCATTCCACAAGGATCGGTTGAAATGGATTTAGGTGTTCTTTTTTCAAAACAAGACAATCCATCATTCTCTCCAAGAAACAGAAGCAATTTTACGTTCGATTTCGATCAGCGAATCAGTTTAAGTTTATTGGGTAAAGTAGGAACGCGTCTGCAAGTAACTGCCAATTACGATACACAGTCAACATTTGATTTTCAAAACCTTATAAAACTAGAATACACACCAACCGAAGATGACATCATTCAAAAAATAGAAGTGGGTAATGTAAGTATGCCATTAAATAGTTCCTTAATAACGGGTGCACAAAGTTTATTTGGTGTAAAAGCGCAATTGCAATTTGGAAAAACAACAGTTACCGGGGTGTTTTCTGAACAAAAATCACAAGCTAGTACCGTAGTTGCTCAAGGTGGTGGTACCTTGCAAGAATTTGAACTGTTTATAAGAGATTATGATGAAAACAGACACTTCTTTTTAGCACAGTATTTTAGAAATACTTATGACAAGTCTTTAGCTACGTACCCATATTTTAACAATGGCGGATTACAAATAACCAGATTAGAAGTTTGGGTTACCAATAGAAGTAACAGAACCGATAACATTAGAAATGTTGTGGCTTTTCAAGACTTGGGAGAAACCGATGTCATTGGCTTACAAACGCCTCCCGCAGGGTTTGTTAATGCAGGTTTTGGATCTTTTCCCGATAACCCCAATAATGATTTTGACCCTACCAATATTGGTGGTGGTGGTTCACAACTTACCAATGCCATTAGAGATGTTGCAACTGTACAATCAGGCATTTTAGTTTCTAATGTCAAAGAAGGATTTGATTATGCTAAATTAGAAAATGCTAGAAAACTCATTGAAGGACAGGAATTCATACTTAATAAAGATTTAGGCTATATTTCGTTAAACCAACGCTTAAATAATGATGAGGTATTGGCCGTTGCTTTTCAATTTACCGTTGGCGGTCAAGTGTATCAAGTGGGAGAATTTGCCAACGATGGGGTAGATGCTACGAATGTTACTACAAATACATCGGGTCAGGTAACTTCTGTAATTAATAGCAATTTGGTTTTAAAACTTTTAAAAAGCAGTATCACTAATGTAGATCAACCTGTATGGGATTTAATGATGAAAAACATTTATGATACCGGAGCCTACCAATTAAGTCAAGACGATTTTAAACTAAACATTTTTTACAACGAAGCATCGCCTTTAAATTTTATTACGCCCGTTAGTGGAACACCTTTTCCAACGCCAGGACCAAACCAAAATAACTTACAAGAAACCCCTTTGTTGCGGGTCTTTAATTTAGATAAGTTAAATTTTAACAATGACCCACAAACCAATGGCGATGGTTTTTTTGACTTTGTACCAGGAATAACGGTCATCCCACAAAACGGTAAAATAATTTTTACAAGTGCAGAACCTTTCGGTAAACACCTCTTCAATAAGCTTTTATTAAACGTAAATGAAGATTACGATAACAAATCTACTTATAACGCTAATCAACAAAAATATGTCTATGACATTCTTTACAAAAGCACCAAAACGGCCGCTTTAGAAGAAATTGAAAAAAACAAGTTCAAATTAAAAGGACGTTATAAATCTGAAAGTGGCGACGGAATTCCAATAGGTGCATTCAATGTTCCAAGAGGATCGGTTAAAGTAACTGCTGGCGGAAGAGTTTTAGTTGAAGGTATTGATTATACAGTAGATTATCAATTGGGTAGAGTTCAAATTTTAGATCCAGCCCTTAAAGCTTCTAATACTCCTATTCAGGTAACTACAGAAAATAATGCGGTTTTTGGCCAGCAAACAAGACGGTTTACAGGATTAAATGTTGAACACAAGTTTAATGAAAACTTTGTACTAGGTGCAACGCTTTTAAATTTAAACGAACGGCCCATTACCCAAAAAGCCAATTTTGGTACAGAACCTATCAACAACACCATTTTTGGACTTAATGGAAATTATGCCACTAAAGTCCCTTTTTTAACACGCTTAGTTAATAAGCTACCAAATATTGATACCGATGTAGAATCTAATCTCTCACTAAGAGGTGAGTTTGCCTATTTAGCACCTGGAGCTCCTAAAGGAACCAATCTCAATGGCGAATCTACCTCTTATATTGATGATTTTGAAGGCTCACAAAATGCCATCGATTTAAAATCGCAACAATCATGGTTTTTATCCAGCAGACCTTTAGGTTTGGGCGTTGCATCGAATCCTGATGAAGATGATAATGGTGTTCAAAACGGTTATCAAAGAGCTCAATTAAACTGGTACACCATCGATCCTATTTTTTACAGTAGTCAAAGACCCAACGATGTTTCTGACGATGATGTTTCAAATTTATTTACAAGTCGTGTTTTTATTAATGAGTTATTTCCAGAAAGAGATTTAGTGGCAGGTCAAAACTCAGTTTTAAATACCCTAGATTTAGCATATTACCCTGAAGAAAGAGGGCCTTATAATTTTGAAGCCTCTGCAGCAGATGGTATTATAGACAACCCATTAGAAAGTTGGGCAGGGATTACCCGACAATTAACTTCCACAGATTTAGAGCAAGCTAATGTAGAATATATAGAATTCTGGTTACAAGATCCATTTCAGGACAATCCAACAAATCCAGGCGGAAAATTAGTGTTTAATCTTGGGAATATTTCAGAAGATATTATTAAAGACGGAAGAAAACTATATGAAAATGGCTTGCCACAAGATGGTAACAAATCCTTGTTGCCAGTCACAACTTGGGGAACAGTAATACCACAAAACCAATCATTGATTTATGCCTTTGATACTACTGGGCAAGAAAGAGCCAATCAAGATGTTGGTTATGATGGTTATAATGATAGTGAAGAAATTGCTGCTTTTGGAGCCACTTTTGGAGAAGATCCAGCAAAAGACAATTACACATACTTCTTAAATGCTCAAGGAAATATTTTCGACCGCTATAAAGAATATAATGGGGTTGAAGGAAATACACCAGACACTTTTACAGATACCGATAGAGGGGCCAATACGCAACCCGATGTAGAAGATATCAATCGTGATAATACCATGAACACCATTGATAGTTATTTTGAATATGAGCTTGAAATAAACAGAACAAATTTACCAGAAACAAAAGAAGAATTTGACAATCTGTCACCTTCAAATCCTTTAAAAGATTTTATAAAAGATTTTAAATTAAGGCCCAGAGCATTGCCAAATGGCAACAGTGTAGATGTAAGATGGTATCAAATTAGAATTCCTGTGCAAGGCAGTCATGTCAGTGCTGTTGGTGGTATATCAGATTTAAGATCGGTGCGTTTTGCAAGAGTTTATTTAAAAGAGTTTACTCAAAGTACCGTGTTTCGTTTTGGTACGATAGACTTGGTAAGAAGCGATTGGAGACGGTTTACTCAAGCATTAGATAAGAATGACCCAACACCAGACGACCCACAAACAGATTTTACTGTTGGCATTATTGGCACTATTGAAAATGAAGGAAGCTACCAAAGACCACCAGGCATAGAGCCCGAAGAATTGTTCAATAATAATACGGTGGTTGCCCAAAATGAACAGTCCTTGGTTGTGAATGTTTGTAATCTTGAAACCGAAGATTCTAAAGCGGTTTATAAAAATATAAACATAGACATGCGCCAATATAAGCGTATAAGAATGTTTATACATGCCGAAGAAGTAGAAACAGGAAGTTTATCAAGCAATGATTTAATTGGTTTTATTAGAATGGGTAATGATTTAACCGAAAATTATTATCAAATTGAAATACCATTACAAGTATCTACCGGAATTTCACGAGATGAACTTTGGCCAAAAGATAATGAAATTAATTTACCGCTTAACATATTAGCACAAATAAAAGCCTTAGGTATTTCAGACGGGACCTTATCAAATTTAGACCCAACGTTTTATGATGTTATCAATGGAGAAGCTGTTCCAATCATTGGAGACCCATTTTCAAATTATATTTCCGGGCAACATAGAGTGGCTATTAAAGGAAACCCAAATTTTGGAGATATTAGAACCCTAATGGTTGGATTAAAAAATGGCACAGCCGATAGCGATGTTTGCGCTAGCGTTTGGTTTAACGAATTGCGATTATCCGATATGGATAATGAAGGCGGTTGGGCTGCTGTGGTAAGTATGGATGCCAATGTTGCAGATTTTATGAACATTAGCGCCACAGGAAGACAAAGTACTTCTGGATTTGGATCGTTAGAGCAAGGTCCAACTCAGCGTAGCCTAGAAGATGTAAAACAATATGATGTAGTAACCAATGTTAACGTTGGACAATTATTGCCAAAAAAATGGGGCATTCAAATTCCATTTAACTACGGACAGAGTGAAGAATTGATTACCCCTAAATATGACCAATTTTATAAAGATCTTACCTTAAATTCAAGATTAGATGCCGCCAATTCAAATGCCGAAAAGGAGCTCATTAAAGAACAATCTGAAGACTATACCAAAAGGCAAAGCATTAATTTTATTGGGGTAAGAAAAAACAGGACCACAGATAAAACACCTCGTTTTTATGATGTTGAAAACCTTACCTTGAATTATTCTTATAATAAAGTAGAACACAGGGATTTCGAGATAGAAAACTCAGTAAACAAAAACGTAAGGGTTGGCGCCAACTATGCTTTTAATTTCAATCCAAAAACTATTGAGCCCTTTAAGAAAAACGATTCATTGTTTAACGGTAAATATTGGAAGATTTTTAAGGATATTAATTTTAACCTATTACCAACCAGTTTTACGGTAAACTCAGACATCAACAGGCAATTTAACAGTCAAAGATTTAGAGAAGTTGAATTGGGCGGGAATAATATTGGAATTGAAGAATTATTCAGAAGAAATTATACGTTCGATTTTCAATACACCATTAATTTTAATCTTACCAAAGCCCTGCAGCTAAATTTCTCAGCTTCAAACAATAATATTGTTAGAAATTATTTTAAAGACGGTATCATTAATGGCGAACAAGACCCAACCCTTGATGTTTGGGATGGTTTTTTTGATTTTGGCGATCCAAACCGGCAATTTCAACAGTTAGGCATTACTTATGAATTGCCCTTAAATAAAATTCCAACCTTTAGTTTTATTAATGCTACTTATCAATACAGCGGAGATTTTCAATGGCAAAAAGGTTCAGACTTATTGGGAAATATAGAGTTGGATGGGCAAACTTACGATTTAGGGAACACCATTCAAAACGCCAACACACATACTATTAATACAACGTTTGATATGAACAAGTTGTATAAGTATATTGGTTTAACAAAAAAGCCGGTAACCACTGTAAGAGCTAGAACTACTGGTGCCCCTCCAGGAGCCAATACAGGCTCAAGCCCAAAAATAAAAAACAAAAATAAAGGAGCAACCAAACTTATAAATGCTGGTATCGATATTTTAACCACCATAAAAAGAATTCAGGTAAATTACTCTGAAAATAACGGCACATTTTTACCGGGTTATTTACAAACGCCAGGATTTATAGGAACCGCAAAACCTACATTGGGATACACGTTTGGTAGTCAAAGTGATATAAGATTTTTGGCCGCTAGGAATGGATGGCTAACGGTTTTCCCAGATTTTAACCAGCAATATACAGAAACCAATAGCCAACAGCTAGATGTGTCGGCTAGCTTAGAACCTGTTAAAGATTTAAAAATAGATCTTATTGGAAACAGAACATATTATGAAAACTATTCTGAGAATTTTAGGGTAAATTTAATTGATGGCAACTATGAATACGAATCGTTAACACCCAATACCTTTGGTAATTTCAATATCTCGACCATTTTAATTAAAACTGCCTTTAGTAAAAGTGACGAAAACATGTCAAAAGCCTTTGATGACTTTAGGTCAAATAGACTAAAGATAGCACAAAGATTGGCCCTAGAAAATGGCGTAAATTTAAATAATCCTGATAATATTGATGTAAGCGGTTATCCAAAAGGATTTGGAAAAAATAGTCAAGCAGTCCTTATACCATCATTTTTAGCGGCCTATTCAGGTCAAGATCCAAGTAAGGTTAAAACACGTGCTTTTAGAGATATGCCAATTCCTAATTGGGATATAAAATATGGCGGATTAATGAAGTTTGCATGGTTTAAAAAACGGTTTAAACGATTCTCCTTAACGCATGGGTATCGCTCCAATTATACCATAAATCAATTCAGATCCAATTTAGATTTTAACGAGATTGATTTTAATGTGGATTATAACAGTCAACCCAATAATGTATTAGACCAATCTGGTAATTATAAAAATGAAACCCTATATAGCAATATTAACCTAACAGAAATGTTCAGTCCGCTAATTCGGGTAGATTTTGAAATGAAAAATTCCATAAAAATTCTTGCCGAAATTAAAAAAGACCGCTTATTATCATTAAGTTTTGATAACAATTTAATGACAGAAATTCAAGGCAAGGAATATATTTTAGGCTTAGGCTATCGCATTAAAGATGTTAGAATCAAATCCAATCTAGCTGGCCCAAGAAAACGCGTTGTAAGCGATTTAAACATGAAAGCCGATATTTCTGTAAGAGACAATAAAACCATTATCAGATATTTAGATTTAGAAAACAACCAGATAACCTCTGGCCAAACTATTTGGGGACTAAAATATTCAGCAGATTATACCTTTAGCAAAAACTTAACGGGCATTTTTTATTTTGATTATGCATTCTCTGAGTATGCCATTTCAACAGCATTTCCGCAAACTACCATTAGGGCCGGTTTAACCCTTAGATATAATTTCGGGAATTAATCAATAAATATTTGAATTTAAGATTTGAATAAATACATTTGTCAAAATTAATTTATATAAAAAATGAACATTCCATCCGAATTAAAGTACACCAAAGATCATGAGTGGGTTAGTATAGAAGGCCATATTGCAACTATAGGAATTACAGATTTTGCCCAAAGCGAATTAGGTGATATTGTTTATGTTGAAGTTGAAACCGTTGATGAAACCCTTGAAGCAGAAGAAGTTTTTGGTACAGTAGAAGCTGTTAAAACGGTTTCAGATTTATTTTTACCAATGTCTGGAGAAATTATTGAGTTTAATGAAGCGTTAGAAGATGAGCCTGAAATGGTAAACTCAGACCCTTATGGTAACGGTTGGATGATAAAATTAAAATGTTCAGATCTTTCTCAAGCAGAGAATCTATTATCAGCAGAAGAATACAAAACATTGGTTGGTGCTTAAAAACTATTATCTTTTAATTACCATTTTATATTCAATAGCATTAGCCACACTTTGTTTAGTGCAACTTAATAGCGTAAATAAAGTTGGAATTCCGTTTGCAGATAAAATATTTCATTTTTTATCTTATGTTGTTTTAACCATTTTATGGTATAATACATGTTATTTTTACTTTAAAAAGGCTAAAGCAAATGCCTTAATATTAGCAATTGTTGTATCTATTAGTTTTGGTATAATTATTGAAGTACTTCAAGGAACCGTTACAAGCTACAGATCATCAGATATTAATGATGTGTTTGCAAACAGCTTGGGTGTATTGTTAACGGCATTTGGAATTGGCATGAAAAACAAATACTTATTAAAATAATATAAAGGTTTGTTTTTTTGAAAAATAAATAGTTATTTTAGCAATCTACAAAAACAATTAAAATATGGAACTTAAGAAAAATCCTAAAGCAAATGTTGGACGAAACAGTTCACTTTATTTCGCAATTGGTTTAGCTTTAATGTTGTTTCTTACAAATTATGCTATCAATTATAAGACTTATGATAAGTCGGCTATCGATATCGGTCAGTTAAACTTAGATGAAGAATTAGAAGAAGAAATTCCAATTACGGAGCAACTTCAAACACCGCCACCGCCACCGCCACCGCCAGCTGCACCCGAGCAAATTGAAGTGGTAGAAGATGAGGTTGAAGTTGAAGAAACTGTTATTGAATCTACAGAATCTGATCAGGATACCGAAATTGTTGAAGTGGAAGATGTTGCCGTTGAAGAGATAGAAGAAGATGAAGAAGTGCCTTTTGCAGTTATCGAAAATGTTCCTGTTTTCCCAGGTTGTGAATCAGGTAATAACGATGCAAAAAAGGCTTGTATGTCTAAAAAGATATCTGATTTTGTGAACAAAAAATTTAATACAGAATTGGCCAGTGAATTAGGTTTGTCTGGAAGACAACGTATCAATGTTATTTTTAAAATAGACAAAACTGGTAATATTACAGGTATTCGTGCAAGAGCTCCGCATCCAGGATTAGAAAAGGAAGCCGCCAGAGTTATTGGTTTGTTACCACAAATGAAACCAGGAAAACAACGCGGAAAACCCGTAACAGTTCCTTATTCGTTACCTATTATTTTCCAAGTACAAGACTAATATTTAGGTTTAATAAAAAAAATGAAATCGTCTCAACACCAAAATACGAGACGGTTTTTTTTATTTGCCAATATTTAGATTTAAAGTTTACAGTTTAAAAAAAGTAAAAAGGGGTTCATTAATCGGTCATGTTCTTTTTAATTAAGTGTTATTGGGTTAATCCCGAATCCCACTTCAGTTTTTTCCATACCCCTTTAAAGAAAACCATCAAAAATTAGTCTTTATAGCTGATCTGTGTAAAAAAACTTCTATATATGCAACGAATTGTTTTCTTTTTGTACCCCTTTTTTTTTGCTTGTTAAGCTTATAGTAACTTCCTAACTGAGCAGGAATATCAAAAGAAAAATATAAAGATAAAGCCTTTCTAAAATAGAAAGGCTTTATAGATTTTATTGAGACTCTTCCACTGCGCTCAGAGTGACAGATTAATTTAAAATGGTAAATTCACAACGTCTGTTAATATCATATTCTTCATCTTTGCAAACACCTTCTTTAACACAATCGTTTAGGGGTTGCATTTCTCCATAACCTATACTTTTCAATCGGTTTCTTTCTATGCCTTGACTTACTAAGTATTCTAAAGTTGAAGCCGCTCTTCGTTTAGATAATTCCAGATTGTATTGATCTGGTCCACGTGAATCGGTATGTGCTGAAACTTCCACGTCCATGGTTGGATATTTTTTCATTAAATCAACCAACACATTTAAGGTTACGGCCGCATCATCACGAATTTTAGATTTATCAAAATCAAAGAAAATTTTATCTAACTCAACTTGAACATCGCCTTTTTCATTTTCTTTTACACGTTCTTCTGCATCAGCAAAAGATTCTAAAGATAAGTAGATGTTGTGTTGGATTTTTCCTTGAGTATCGGTTGAAAACTCAACATCTTGAGGAATATACGCTTTACGTGTTCCGCGTACTTTATACTTTTTATTAGGCTCTATTTTAAATAAATAATAAGCATCATCACCCACAATTGAGTCTTGAATAACATTTCCTGCTTCGTTAAATAAGGTTACTAATGAACCCGCTAATAATGCTTTGCTGTTTTTATCTTGTACAATACCTTCTACTTGATATTTGGTTAAGATGTTTTCCTCTCTAGCAAATCCATAAATCCTGTCGTAACCTGTTCTGTTTGAAGAAACAAAACCTTTATCGTCTTTTTCTTTTATTACATAAGCAAAATCATCAACATTGCTGTTTATGGTGTTTCCTAGGTTAACGGGTTTATCAAATACACCGTTTACCATATTACTTCTAAACACATCTAAACCACCTAAGCCTTCATGACCATTTGAAGAAAAATACAAGACGTTATAATCACTTATAAATGGAAATTGTTCTCTGTGCTTGGTATTAATGGTTGCTCCTAAATTTTCTGGTTCTCCATAAGTTCCATCATCATTAATAGCGACTTTATAAATATCAAAACCTCCTAAAGTCCCTGGCATATCACTGGCAAAATAAAGTGTTTTACCATCTTTACTTAATGATGGATGTTCTGTGCTATAAGCGTTTGATGTAAAAGGCAAAGCTGAAACATTTGTCCAATTACCATCCACTAATTCTGCTTTGAATATTTTAATGTGAGCAATTCGTTCTTCATCTGTTTTTTTACGAGATGTGTTGGTTCTATTAAAATACATGGTTTTTCCATCTTTTGTGAAAACCGCATTACTTTCATGAGAATCTGTATTGATGGCATCAGAAAATGCAGTGATATTTTCCATAACACCATCGGTACTCATTGTGGCATAATACAAGTCTAAATATGGTAAATCATTCCATGAATAGGATGGATTTTCTGTGTTTCTGGAAGAAGCAAAAGCCACTTTATCTTCACCTAAAAATGAGAGTCCGAAATCGCTTCCAACATTTGGATTGTCAATTTCTTTTAGGTTAAAAGTATGTGGCGTTGTCTTCTCCAAAGCCTCGATAAACGCATTGGTGTTTACAAGTTTATTGAAATATCGGCTTAAATGTTTATCGGCTTCTTTATAATCTTTTACCCCTTTTAAGGCTTGTGCATACCTGAAATGATATTCAATATCTATGGAATCTCCGTAAGTAACAAACAATTCGCGGTACGTTTTAATAGCATTCTGCAAATGCGTGTTATAATAATAACTATCGGCTAAATTTTGAAGCACTTCTTGAGAGCGTTCTTTAGTTTCATAAATTTCAGCCGCTTGATTGTAAGCTCTCATTTCAAAAAGCTTATTTACGCGTTTTAGGTTTCCTTTTTGAGCTAATGCTATTCCACTAACTAGTAAAAGGCTTGCAAGTATGTATGTATTTGTTTTCATAATTGTAATCATTATTAATTAGAAGAATCTTGGTGAACGGTCATAACCACCCTTGAAGTTAAATAAATCGACATCGAACAAAATAAAAATTTCGTGCGAACCAGAATTATAACTACTTAGATTGGTGGTTGTATAATCATAAGCATAGCCTATTCTCAATTCTGGAGTTACTCTAAAATTAACTAAGGCACTGACTGCATCGCCTATTCTGTAGCCTAAACCAGCTTCCAATTTTTCATTGAAGAGTACATTTGCTGTAATATCGAGTGCTAAAGGTGCTCCTTTTACAGATTTACCCATAAAAGCAGGTTTCAGTTTGAGATTTTCACTGATGTCAAATACGTATCCACCGGTGAAAAAGTAGTGAACATTTTGAACGCCGTTTGCTTTAATACCATTTTCGTTTTCAATATGCTTGGTTGACAACATATTTGGAGCTGATAAGCCTACATAATAATCGTCTGTGAAAAAGAAAGCACCAATTCCTAGATTTGGAAATGTTTTGCTAATATTTTCATTAAAAGCAATATCTGTACTTACATCACCCGATTGCAACATAAATCCATCAAAATTGGCATTAAAAAATGTAAATCCGGCTTTTAAACCCAAGGACAGTTTACTTTCTAAGCCTACAGGTAGTACATAGGCAAAATCAGCATAAATATTATTCTCGTTAACCACATCGCCTATATTATCATTGGTAAAAGACAATCCTAATTCAATTTTGTCATTTACTGGTGTATGGGCAAAAAATGTTCCGGTTTTTGGTGCACCATCTATGCCTACCCATTGGGTTCTGTAAAGTCCTCCTAAGTTTAAAATGCCTTCTTCTGCTGTGGCATAAGCAGGATTAATAACACTCATATTATACATGTATTGAGTAAATTGAGGATCTTGCTGCGCAAAACTTTGTAGTGACAAGAATGTCAAACTTATTAAAGCAGCTATTTTATGATATCTATTTAAATGTTTCATCGTTTCTAAATTTTTGATTTATCTAAAAATTACCTGCTTAAGTATAAGCGACCTTGTTTTGGTTTATTTTGACCATCATTATATTTGAATATATAGAAATAAACACCTACTGGAAGTTTACCATTACCAAGACCCGATTGATTTGAGGTTCCGTCGAATCGAGGTGTTGTTGCAGTTCCTTTGTAAACCACATTTCCGTATCTGTTAAAAATTTCTATGTCAAAGTTTGGATAAAGAATATCTAAATTATTGTAATCAAACGTATCATTAACGCCATCATCATTTGGAGAGAAACCATCGGGCAACACTAACTCGCCACAAGCTGTTAAATCTGGATTAACAGATAAACGCACACTGCTTTCGCAACCAGTAGTAGAATCATATAATACCGCATAATACGTTGTTCCATTGCTTAAAAATGAGCCGCTTCCTAAGGTTGAACCTCCAGTTGCAGAATCATACCAAATAATATTATTGGTGTTTGAATCATACTCAGAAATATTCATGGTTAAATCTAAAATGGTTGGCCCATCATTAATACACCATTCTTGATTTGGATTTATCAGTGTTGGTGTTGATGAATCGTTAATGGTAACATCTACCTGAACACTTTGTGAAGACTCACATCCTGAACTATTGGTTTGAGTAGCAAAATAATCTTCTCCATCAATTAGAACATCCGTTGAATTCAACACGGTAGTTAACGTGGCATCGGTATACCATATGATAGTTCCTGTTGCTGTTAAAGACGCATCTAAATCGGCAACTGTGGGATTATCAACCAAACAGAATGTTGGGTTGGGTTCTACAACTGAAGGTGCAGAACTGTCGTTAACCGTCACAGTAATTTGAGAACTTGGATCTGCTCTGCATGGTAAAACTGAAGCCACTAAATATGTGTAAACTCCAGGAGCATCCATAGCAGGATCAAAAACACCTGTTCCGCTAGTTAACGCTGGTGACCAGGTTCCTCCTGAATCTGGAGTTCCTCCTAATTGTGTAAATAAATCTATGGTGCCATCAATCACACACATTGAAATGGTATTATCCGTTCCAGCATCAGGTGCTTGGGTTACTGTTACAACTACACTGCTTGAATCTGTGCCACAGGCATTTGTTAATGTGTAGGTATAGGTTCCTGAAGGATCCACTAATGGGTCAAAAACACCTGTACCACTGGCTAAGGCTGGTGACCAGATTCCTCCTGCGTCTGCACTTCCAATTAATGTGAATAAATCGGTTGTTATCTCATCACTACAAACATCTAAAACAGCATCAGAACCAGCATTTAATGGTGCATCAATGGTTACTGTTATTGTTGTACTTGAATCTATACAAGGAGCATTTGCTGTAACATAATAGGTGAATTGATAGGTTCCAGGAGTCATTCCTGAAGCATCAAAAATATTCCCTGTTAAAGCTCCTGTTCCATCGGTATCTTGCCAAATACCTCCAGCATCTTGAGTTCCATCTAATCCATTAAATAAATCGATGGCGTTATTATCATTACATGCTGAAATTGGTGTTGCACTAAAATTACCTGAATTTGGTGATTGATAAATTGTGGCAATAACTTCAAAACGCACGGATGATTCACATCCATTAATTATATCGATTTGAGTGGCATAATAGGTTTCCCCATCCACTAACCCAACCGTATTAGCTAATGGAGAACCACCTATAGCATCGTCATACCATTGAATATTATTTCCTGTGGCAACCAAATTGGCGACTGTTGCTGTGTCACAAAACTCTTGTGAAGCCAAACCTGTTGGCGCTAAAGCATCATTAATAATGACCATAACTGACACTAAAACATCATCACATGTTCCAATAGCATTCACATCATACGTGAAGTTATAAGACCCAGTTGAGAGCCCATCAAGTGTTAATAAATTCCCACTTAAAGCACCTGTTGCATCATCATCACTCCAAATACCTGTTTGGTCTTCTCCTTCAAGTAAGTCAAATAAATTATAGGTTTGAGCTGTTGTAATTTCAGAAATACAAAATGTTGCTGGCGCATTAGCTATTCCAGATTCTGGAGCAGGTTCAACAGTTACTGTTACTGTTGTGCTGTTGGTACAACCAAAAGTATTTGTTAAACTATAAGTAAAACCATATGTTCCAACCGTTAAAACAGTTAAATCTACGTTGCTTCCTGTTAATGCTCCAGATGTATTATCATCTGCCCAAGTTCCTCCTAAATCATTTCCTATTAATTGTCCGAATAAATCTAATGGCGAATTTGCCGCTAAATCATTTTCACAAAATATTGCTAATGTTGGTGTTCCTGTATTAGGTTGAGGATGCACCATAATTTGAACCGTAACATCAACATCTGTACAAGTACCAATTGGTGGTACTGAATAGGTGTAATTGTAAGTTCCATCTGTTAAACTTGAAATATCAACAGGATTAGTCACTACAACTCCTGATGTATCTATACCTTCATACCAAGTTCCATTGGTGTCTTGTGTACCATCCAATAAGGTGAACAAATTAAATGGTGAACTTGTAGCTGTATCTTCTTCACAAACTTCAAACGGTGCTAAAGCATTTCCAGATTCTGGCGCAGGTTCAATGGTAATTGAAATCGTTTCTGAATCTTCACATGTTCCATTGGATATGGTATATGTAAATTGATATGGACTACCTGCTATATTAAAAGCCGTTATATCTATAATGTTAGAAATGGTAGTATTGCTTGAATCTGTCCAAGTTCCACCATTATTATCTTGAGACCCATTTAAAGCATTAAATAAATCAAAAGGAGAATTTGCTACTAAATCATTTTCACAAAATGTTTGATTAACAGCAAGTCCTGCATTTGGGTCTGCCAAAACAATGACTTGAACGGTTGTAGATTCTTCAGGACAAGGATTTGGTAACAAATTCTGTGTATATGTAAAATTATAGGTTCCCGGTGTTAATGTCGATAAATCTATTGGAGATGTTATTATCGGGTCAGAGCTTAAAGTTCCTTCTGTCCATTGTCCATTTAAATCTTCATTATCAATCAGACTAAATAAATCAAATGCTGAAGGTAATCCAGACTCACAATAGGAGGCAGGATTTATAGCAGACACGATTCCGGAAGAAAATGTTTCATAAATCGTTATAACAACATTTGCACTACTTTCAGAGCAAACGCCATTGGATGGAACTGTATATACAAAGGTAAAGACCCCAGGTGTTGTTAAGGTTGAAATATTAACCGTTCCTTGAAAACCATTAGTTGTTGTTAATGGTCCTGTCCAAATTCCCGTAGTATCTGGTGTGCCTCCAAGTTCATTGAACAAATCAAAATCACTAGTTAGAACGTTATCTTGACAATATTCTAAACTCCCTGATAAGCCAGGCTCATTTGGATCATCTATGGTAACCGTAACCGGAATGGCATGACTATCACAGAAAACATCATCAACTTGTACATAATAGGTATTTCCATTGACTAAAGCTGTTGACAAGGATAATGCTGGAGGAATTGGGTTTCCACCACCATCTATATTTTGATACCAACTAACTGACGCCAAAGTACCAGCATCTAAATCTGTGATGGTAGGATTTGCATCTGAGCAAAATAATTGAGGCGTTGTTGGCGTTGGATCGGCTGGAGCACTAAAAATGGCTGTTGTTCCTATTTCTGTTTGACTTTTACAACCAAGGTTGTCTACAAATACTATAAAATAGTTGTTAGCCCCAGTTGGAAGGAAATCTAAAGTACTTGCTAAATCTGTTAAATCAAAGTCATTATAAACTTCAACAGAACCTCCAGAGGGAATGTTAGGCAAAAGCACATCATCTATATACGTTTGTATGGTAGCATTTTCATTACTACAATATACGCCATCTAAATTTTGACCAGATTTATTAACTTGAAAGTCAATGGTTACAGAGGCTCTTGCTCCACAAGAACCAGAAAGATCATCAACATAGTAAACACCTTCTGAAACTAACTGTAAAGAGCTTAATGCGCTTCCTCCAGTAGGTGCGCTATACCAAGCAATTCCGTTTCCATTGTCTGTTGCAAAAGCATTTAAATTATTAAATGTAAAACCTGATGCATCACAAATTGGTGGAGGCGTGGGATCAGTAATCGTTGGACATTGTGCATTTACAGAAAATGCAGTCCAAAAAAAGACAAAACTATAAGCAGTATATTTTAACACATGCTTAAAAAGGGATTTTGTTTTCATAGATTTGGTTCATTGGTTACATTAGTTATTACGAAAAAACGATTGTTATAAATCACAATAATTTTAACATAATTTTCTAAACTTGCGCAATTTAACGAATTTATTTGTATTTCATCGGATTTTATTAAATATTTTTTGAAAAAACCTACAAAAACAACAAAAGCCCATTAAAAATGGGCTTTTGAATCTATAAAAAAGTTAATATGTTAATGCTGAAGCTCTTCTTCTCCTTCTTTTAAAGGAATATTTTGTGGTACAAAGTCTTCATCATGTCCTGGTTTACTATAGTCGTATGACCAACGATACACATGTGGTATTTCACCAGGCCAGTTTCCGTGAATATGTTCAACGGGTGCTGTCCATTCTAAGGTATTAGACCTCCATGGATTCTGTTCTGCTTTTTTACCATAAAACATACTTGAGAAGAAGTTCCATAGAAAAACTAACTGGAAAACCCCACCGACTAATGCAAAGAGGGTAATGATGACATTAACATTAGCTAAATCATCAAACAACGGGAAGTTGCTATTGGTGTAATAACGTCTTGGCAATCCTGCCATTCCAATGAAATGCATTGGAAAGAACACCCCATAAGCACAAATAGCTGTGACCCAAAAATGGATATAACCTAAATTCTTATTTAACATGCGACCAAACATTCTAGGGAACCAATGATAAATACCAGCAAACATACCATATAAGGCAGAAATACCCATTACTAAGTGGAAATGTGCCACGACAAAATAAGTGTCATGTACATTAATGTCTAATGCACTATCTCCAAGAATAATTCCTGTAAGTCCGCCAGTAATAAAGGTAGAAACCAATCCTATTGAAAACAACATGGCAGGATTCATTTGCAAATTTCCTTTCCATAAGGTTGTTATATAGTTGAATGCTTTTACCGCAGATGGTATGGCAATTAATAGTGTTGTAAACGTAAATACAGATCCTAAGAATGGATTCATCCCTGAAACGAACATGTGATGGCCCCAAACGATGGTTGATAAAAACGCAATAGCCAAAATGGAAGCAACCATGGCTCTGTAGCCAAAAATTGGTTTACGTGAGTTTGTTGCAATAACTTCAGAGGTTATTCCTAACGCTGGCAATAATACGATATATACTTCTGGGTGACCTAAAAACCAAAAAAGATGTTCAAACAATACCGGTGAACCACCTTGATAGTGTAAAACCTCTCCTTGAATAAAAATATCAGATAAGAAGAATGATGTTCCAAAACTTCTATCCATAATTAATAACAAAGCCGCAGATAATAGCACTGGAAACGATATAACTCCAATAATAGCTGTCACAAAAAACGCCCAGATGGTTAATGGCAATCTTGTCATTGACATGCCCTTTGTACGTAAATTGATAACAGTGACAATATAATTTAAAGAACCCAGTAACGACGAAGCAATAAAAATTGCCATAGATACCAGCCAAAGCGTCATCCCCATACCAGAACCTCCTTGAGCCATAGGCAATGCACTCAATGGTGGATAGACTGTCCAACCAGCAGCAGCAGGTCCGGCTTGTACAAACAATGAAATAACCATGATAACACTAGAAAGGAAAAATAACCAATAGGATACCATGTTTAAAAATCCTGAAGCCATATCTCTTGCACCAATCTGCAATGGAATTAACAAGTTGCTAAACGTTCCGCTTAATCCAGCAGTCAGTACAAAGAACACCATAATGGTTCCATGAATCGTGACTAGGGCTAAATAAATATCGGCATCCATCACGCCATTTGGCGCCCATTTACCTAAAAATGCTTCAAACAAAACATTAGGTTTCTCTGGCCAAGCTAATTGAATACGAAACATCATAGACATAAAAACACCAATAACTCCCATAATAGTCCCTGTAATAAGGTACTGTCTGGCAATCATTTTATGATCTTGACTAAATATGTATTTAGTTACAAAAGTTTCCTTATGATGATGTCCATGGTCTTCGTGAGCGTGAGTATCTTCGTGTGCTGACATAATCTTATTTCGTATTTATCTTTTTAAATTTAATTAATTAGAGAGTTTTTGAATACTTTTTGCTCTTTCATCCAAGCATTATATTCTTCTTGAGTTTCTACTATTATTTTCATTTGCATGTTGTAATGTGATTTGCCGCAAATTTTATTGCATAACAACAAATAGTCAAACTCATATCGATCTAAAGCCGGTTCTCCGTTAGCAATCAATTCTTTGCTTTTTTCAACTCTAATGTTATTAATATTTACAACTTTATCAGTCATCTCAGGCGTTAAGCGCATTTCAGCGGTGGTAACCGTAGGTGTAAATCCAAATTGAGTTATCATACCGGGAACACAGTTCATTTGGGCTCTAAAATGTGGCATATAAGCAGAATGTAGTACATCTTGAGAACGCATTTTAAATAATACTGGTTTTCCTACTGGTAAATGTAATTCTGTTGTGATAACGTCATCTTGAGCATTTGGGTCGGCTTCGTCTAGGCCTAAAATGTTTGCTCTGTCGAAATCAATTAAACGTACATTGGCTTTTCCTAAGGTATTGTCTTCTCCTGCATACCGGGCTTTCCAGTTAAATTGTTGTGCATACAATTCAACAACCAATGGGTCATCAGATTCGTCAACACCCATAATATTTATCCAAGTACTTAAACCATAAATAATTAATCCTGCTAGCACAATGACAGGAATGATGGTCCAAATAGTTTCTAATTTATTGTTGTCTGCAAAAAACAAGGCCTTTCTTCCTTTTTCACCTTTATATTTAAAAGCAAAATAATGAAGCAAAAATTGGGTTACCGTTTGTACAATAAAAATAATGGTTAATGAAATAATCATTAAATTATCAATTTGCGGACCGTGTTCTGAGGCTGAATTTGATAAAAGTGGCAAATCTCCCCATTTAACAAAGGACACAATGGTGATGATATATATGAAAGCTAAAAAGCTTATCATTAAATAGCCATTTATTCTGTTGTCGTTATCTGTAGCAATCTGAGAATTTTCAACTTTAGCTTGAGCTAAGTCAAAAATCTTTACCATTTGCCAAATGGCAACTAAAATAAATACTAAAACTAATATGGTTAATAAAGCAGTCATTGGTATCGTTCGTCTTTATTTATTTCTTAATTAATAATGAAAATGTTCGCTTTCTTTTCTAAAAGGATATCCTTTTACAAGTAATGGTGCTTTTGTTAAAGCCGTAAATACAACTAATATAAATAATCCAGCAAAAAGTAAAATAGAACTTATTTCTGGAATTCCTATAAACCATCGGTCTCCAACAGTTGCAGGCATAATCATAACAAAAATATCTATATAATGTCCAACTAATATGACTAATCCTGTCATGACAACAAACCAAGGAATTCGTTTATAATCAGCATTCATTAGCATTAATATTGGAAACACAAAATTCATAACTACCATTCCAAGGAAAGGTAATTTATAATCGCTAAATCGTGTTACAAAATAAGTTACCTCTTCAGGTATGTTTGAATACCAGATTAACATAAACTGAGAGAACCATAAATAGGTCCAGAAAATACTAAAGGCGAACATAAATTTAGCAACGTCATGCAAATGGTTTTCATTTACAAATTCTAAATAATTTCTAGATTTTAAGTAAATCGTTATTAATGATAGTACGGTAATACCACTAACAAACATGCTTGCAAACACATACCAGCCAAATAAGGTGCTGAACCAGTGTGGGTCTACACTCATAATCCAATCCCAAGACATCATAGATTCTGTATAAATAAAGAATACTAAAAATCCTGCAGCAATACGAAATGCTTTTTTGAAGTTACTACTATCTTCCGCCGTATCTTGTGCTATAGAAAATTTACGGGAAAAATGACGGTATAAACTCCATCCAGCAATAAAAATTAGTCCTCTAATAATAAACCAAGGCACATTTAAGAATGATGATTTACCATAAATTAATTTATCATAATGTTCACTTTCAGGGTTGGTTACTTCCGGATCCATCCACATAAAAATGTTGTTATGTCCTATGTAATGAGATGCGGCCGCTATTCCTAGAACAATTAATGCTCCGGGCAACAAATAAGACGTCATTCCTTCCATAACTCTAAACAATACTGGAGACCAACCTGCTTGAGAAGCGATTTGAATGGCATAAAACGCTAATATGCCTAAGGAAATCATCATAAAGAAAAAGGCTGCTACATACAGTGCAGACCAAGGTCTGTTAGCTATTTGATGTTGAACGTGTTCTGCATGTGCATCTTCTTCACTTACTTCATGCGTGGTATTGCTATGAGAATCTTTGGATATACCATGTGTTGCAGCTGCTTCATGACTTCCGCCATGAGTTGAAGCTTCTTCGGTCAACATTGTTTTAACTTCTTCTAAAGATTTATGAGATGTCATAAAACCATATCCAACACCTAGCAACCCTAGAATTATCAGAGCGAAAGAAAATGTTCTTAATTTATTTGAAAATGTATACATATCTAATATAATCTTACTTTTCTAAATCTGCTTTTAATTTAAGCACATAGGATACTACTTCCCAACGTTCTTTTTCGTTTAGCTGGCTTGCGTATGAACCCATCGCATTTTTACCGTAGTAAATGGTATGGTAAATACTGCCTTCATTGATGGCTCTACCGGCATCATCATATCTAGGAACCCCTAGTATTTTTTCTCGTGTTACAAGATTTCCTTGTCCGTCACCTTTTGTTCCATGGCATATACCACAATAAATATCATACAACACTTTGGTTTTAACCATATTTATTTGTGTGGAATCTAAAGGATTTTTCAAGGTTTCTTTAGCTAATTGATATCCTTCGGTAGAGTTTTCATATTCAAAAAGACTGTGTCCTCTTGCTATGCTTCCATCCACAGTTAATTGTGCTTCAATACCATCTTTAAAGGCCGCTTCTCCATAGGTTTCATAACCTACAGGCAGGTACATGTTAGGCATGAATTGATAATTAGGTGCGGTATCTTTTTTGCATGATGCAAGTGATATGATAACCACTAATAATCCTGTTATTTTAATTAAGCTTTTCATATAATTCATTAATGGGCTTTATCAATTAAATTAATCTCTACGGCGCCTGATTCTTTTAATAACTTTGTTAACGCATCTTCATTGCCATCAACAGGAATTTCCATCAGAAAATGATCGTCCGTTGTTCTAGGGTCAGGGTTTTCAGATTTTTTAAAGGGCCACATTCTACTTCTTAAATAAAACGTTATCACCATTAAATGCGCAGCAAAAAAGACCGTTAATTCAAACATAATAGGCACAAATGCCGGCATGTTTTCTAAATAACTAAAACTTGGCTTTCCACCTATGTCTTGAGGCCAGTCTTCAATCATGATGAAATTCATCATTATAATGGCAACCGTTAACCCAATACAACCATAAATAAACGATGCTATAGCGATACGCGTTGGTGCTAATCCCATAGCTTTGTCTAGCCCGTGAACTGGAAAAGGGGTATATATTTCTTCAATATGATATCGTTCTGCCTTAACTTTCTTAACAGCAGACATTAAGACATCATCGTCATTATAAATAGCGTGAATTACTTTTGAAGTTTCCATATGCTACTCGTTATTTTTTGTTTGGTTTGCATCTTCACCTGAAGCATATTTTGTAGAAGTTCTGGCATCAACGCCAGTTCCTACTAAACTTTGTCCTGATTCTCTTAGTCTCTTATACTTTTCTCCAGAAGATTTTAAAATGGTTTTTACTTCTGCTTGTGCTATTACAGGAAATGTTCTTGAATATAGTAAGAATAATACAAAAAAGAATCCTATGGTTCCAATGAATATTCCTATATCAACAAATGTTGGCGAGAACATCGTCCATGATGATGGTAAATAATCTCTGTGTAACGAGGTTACAATAATAACAAAACGCTCAAACCACATGCCTATATTCACCACAATGCTAATGAAAAATGAGAACATGATACTTGTTCTAAGTTTTTTAAACCACATGAATTGTGGCGAGAACACATTACAAGTCATCATGGATAAATAAGCCCACCAATAAGGTCCCGTTGCTCTGTTTAAGAAAGCGTATTGCTCATACTCAACACCAGAATACCATGCAATGAACAGCTCCGTAATATAAGCTACTCCAACAATAGAACCGGTAATCATAATGACAATGTTCATAAGTTCAATATGTTGAACCGTGATATAATCTTCAAGATTACACACTTTTCTCATAATGATAAGCAGTGTGTTTACCATAGCAAATCCTGAGAATACAGCTCCAGCAACAAAATAAGGCGGGAAAATAGTAGTATGCCAACCAGGAATCACCGATGTGGCAAAGTCAAAGGATACTATCGTGTGTACAGAAAGTACTAATGGTGTTGCCAAACCAGCAAGTACTAAGGATACTTCTTCAAACCGTTGCCAATCTTTTGCTCTTCCAGACCATCCAAAACTCAATAAGGAATATATTTTCTTTTGGAAAGGTTTAACGGCTCTATCACGAATCATGGCAAAATCTGGCAATAAACCTGTCCACCAGAAAACTAATGATACTGATAAATATGTTGAAATGGCAAAAACGTCCCAAAGTAATGGTGAGTTAAAGTTTACCCATAACGAACCAAATTGGTTTGGAATTGGTAATACCCAATATCCTAACCATGGACGACCCATGTGGATGATTGGAAATAAACCAGCTTGGACAACAGAGAAAATAGTCATAGCTTCCGCTGAGCGGTTAATAGCCATTCTCCATTTTTGACGGAATAATAAAAGTACTGCTGAAATAAGTGTTCCCGCATGACCAATTCCTACCCACCAAACAAAGTTTGTAATATCCCAAGCCCAACCAACGGTTTTATTTAAACCCCAAGTTCCAATACCTGTTGATATTGTATAAATGATACATCCAATTCCCCAAAGAAAAGCGGCTAGTGATATAGAGAAAACTATCCACCAAGATTTATTGGCTTTTCCTTCAACAGGTCTTGCCACATCAACCGATACATCGTGATATGATTTTTCTCCTGTAACTAAAGGTCTTCTAATAGGTGCTTCGTAATGAGACGCCATAATCCTTTTTTAATTATTTCTTAATTAATCTATTATGCTTCCGTTGTATTAACCACTTTGGTTTGATACATTACATTTGGTTTTGTTCCAACGCTTTCTAACAAGTGATACATACGGTTATCTTCTTTAAGTTTTGCAACTTGACTTTCTTTGTCATTAATATCTCCAAACACCATGGCTCCGTTGCTACAAGCGGCAGAACAGGCGGTTTGGAATTCCCCATCCTTGATAAGGCGACCATCGCGTTTAGCATCCAAAATGGTTTTTTGTGTTTTTTGAATACACATAGAGCATTTTTCCATAACACCACGAGAACGAACTACCACGTCTGGGTTTAATACCATGCGTCCTAAATCATCATTCATATGATAATCAAACTCATCGTTTCCATTGTATAAGAACCAGTTAAAACGACGCACTTTATAAGGACAGTTATTGGCGCAATATCTGGTACCAACACAGCGGTTGTAAGCCATATGGTTTTGACCTTGACGACCATGTGATGTTGCTGCTACTGGACACACTGTTTCACAAGGCGCATGGTTACAATGCTGACACATAACAGGTTGGAAAACAACTTGCGGGTTTTCTGCACCGCTTTCCATTTCCCTTAATGCTGTTTTGGTTCCAGTAAACCATCCTTCAGAATTTTCCTTTTTCTCAATATCTCCTTCAAAGGTTTCTTCTGATGAATAATATCTATCAATACGCAACCAATGCATATCTCTACTTCTTCTTACTTCCGTTTTACCAACTACCGGTACATTGTTTTCTGCATGACATGCAATGACGCAAGCACCACATCCGGTACAAGCATTTAAATCAATTGATAGGTTAAAATGATGACCAATAGAACGGTCGAATGAATCCCATAAATCAACCTCTGGAGACGTTACAGGTGTTTCTTGATGATTTAAAGATACCGTTGGAATGGCATTCCAATGTTCTTTATCTTTTGTATTGAATATTTCAAGGGTTGTTTCTTTAATAATGTCTCCACGACCCATCAAAGTATTTTGTAATTGAACTGATGCAAATTCATGTTCTCCGGAAGCTAATTCTATGGCTACTTCCTGAACATTATTAAATCCTTGATACAAGGCATAGGCATTTACACCTGTTTGCATTTCTTGCTTTAAGCCTTTTGTTCTTCCGTAACCAAAAGCCAATCCAACCGAACCTTTTGCTTGTCCTGGTTGAATAATCACAGGAGCTGTTATGGTAGTACCGTTTACGGTAACATTAGCATAACTACCATTTAATGCGCCGTTGGAAACATAGGTATTTACCAATCCTAAAGCATCGGCATCCGCTTTTGAAACCGTTAAGTAATTATCCCAAGATGTTCTTGTTATTGGGTCTGGAAACTCTTGTAACCATGGGTTATTGGCTTGTTGGCCATCACCCAACCCGGTTTTGGCATATAATGTTAACTCTAATGCACTTGATTTAGCAGAATCTGCTAAAGCTCTAGCAGCATCTCCTGATGATGGTGTTTCTAAATTTTGGGAAGCTTCAGTCGTATCTGTTGTTTCAGTAGCAATGGTCCCTACAAACATGCCATCGTGTAATGCTTGGTTGAAAGAACTACCATTTAAAATACTTGTTCCCCAAGCTTCTTTGATATAGTCAAGATAAGTGCTTTCATTTCCTGTCCATTTTAATAAAGACTCTTGAAATTGTCTGGTATTGAATAATGGACGAATGGCTGGTTGCGTTAAAGCATAATGCCCTTTTTTAATTTCAACATCACCCCAAGATTCTAAATAATGTGGCGCGGCCGCAATGATTTGAGTTCCCGAAGATGTTTCATCTTCTTTCATTGAAAATGCCACTGATAACTCGGTGTTTTTTAATCCTTCATAAAAATCTGAAGCGTTTGGCAAGGTATATAATGGATTGACACCACTCATAATGATAGCGCCAACTTTTCCTGCTTTCATATCAGCAATTAAAGTCATCACTTCTTTATCACTACCTTGTCTGGTTTTTATAGGGGTTGCTTTATCAAAAGCTTTACTATTTAAATATTCATTAATTTCAAGAGCAACTGTTTGAGCATTGACATCTTGAATTCCTGTGACTACTAAACCGTTGCTTCCGGCTTTCTTTAATTGAGAAGCAGCTTTTTTAACGGCATCTTCAATAACTTCTGGTAAATTTCCTGACACAGAGCCTCCAACTACATAACTATATAACTTAGCTAAAGCTACTTTTTGTTGGTTTGGTGTTAATGGAATTCTTTTATCAGCATTAGCACCTGTTAATGACATATTGGATTCAATCTGAATATGTCTTGACATCTTGCCGTTTTGTGGAATTCTATTTTTAGAATAATTTGCATCAAAGCCTCCACCTTGCCAGTCTCCTAAGAAATCTGCACCAACTGACACAACTGTCATGGCTTTTGAAAAATCGTAATTAGCTAAACCACGTTCTCCATATTTTGCTTGGTATGCGTCCAATGCAGCAGATTCAGATATAGCATCATAAACTACATGACGAACATTACCATATGTTTCTTTAAACTCAGCAATTAATTTACTTGTAGAAGGACTAGCAAAAGTTTGTGTAAACAAAACAATGTCTTTGCCAGAATCTTTTAATGCTGTTAATTTTTGAACTACTTCAGTATCTAACTCATCCCAAGAAATTGAGTTTCCATTTTTTCTAGGACTTTGAACTCTTAAACTGTCATACAATCCTAAAACAGATGCATGTACTCTTGCATTGGCATTACCACTGGTAGCTGCAAGCGTGTTATTTTCAATTTTAATTGGACGACCTTCGCGAGTTTTAACTAAAACGCTTGCAAAATCATACCCATCTGCTATCGTGGTGGCATAATAATTGGCAATACCCGGAATGATTTCTTCTGGTTGCACAACGTATGGTATGGATTTAATGACAGGTCCTTCACAAGCTGCTAATGTAGCTGCTGCGGTACTAAAACCTACATATTTTAAGAAATCACGCCGTGATGTTGAAGAAGCCTCTAATGAATCTTTATCGCCTAAAAATTCATCTGTAGGTATTTCTTCTACAAATTCGTTTTGTTTTAGCGTCTCAACAATAGAGCTGTTTTCGTTTAGCTCTTCAACACTTTTCCAGTATTTCTTGTTTGATGACATATGATATAATTGAATTACTTCTTAATAAATTAATAATGACACTTACCACATTCCAGTCCACCCATTTGAGCAGCTGTTAACTTATCAACACCATACTTTTTAGATAATTCCTCATGAATTTTAGTATAGTATGCATTGTCTTCAACTTTTACATTGGTGGTTCTGTGACAATTTATACACCAACCCATGGTTAGTGACGAGAACTGACTTGCAATTTCCATCTCTTGAACAGGTCCATGACAAGTTTGACATTCTATACCTGCAACACTAACATGTTGAGAGTGGTTAAAGTAAACAAAATCTGGTAGATTGTGAATTCTAATCCATTTTACAGGTTTTGAGTCTCCAGTATATTGCTGAGCGGCATCATCCCATCCTGCGGCGGCATATAGTTTTTTAATTTCTGCATCATAAAACTCTTTAGAATACTCAACCGATGTTTCGCCTTTATATTCATAAATTGATTTATGGCAATTCATACAAACATTTAACGATGGAATACCAGATGTTTTACTAACTCTAGCTGAAGCGTGACAATAATTACAATCTATAGCATTATCACCAGCATGAATTTTATGCGAAAAATGAATGGGCTGAACCGGTTGATAGCCTTGATCAATACCAATTTGCATTAAATATCCATAAACAAAATAGGCGCTAGATAACAACAAAAAGATAGCAGTTACCAACACTAAAAACTGATTTTGAACAAAAGCTTTCCATAGCGGTCGTCTTTTAGAGGTCTCAGCCAATTCTATGTTTTTGGCTTCGGCAAACCTGCGCAATGTTTTATTAACAACATATAATCCAGAAGCCAACAGCAAAAATAAAATGCCTAAAGCGCCTAAAATAAGTTCGTTTGAAATGGCTGAATCTGATCCTGTATCTGCAGTAGCGGTGGTTTGGGTTGCGACTGGTTCTTCTTTTACTTCGGCCGTGTAGGCTAAAATATTGTTAAGATCCTCGTCAGACAACTGAGGAAAAGCCGTCATGGCCGTACCGTTGTACTCGTTGTAAATTTTATTGGCGTAAGCGTCTCCAGACTTAATAAGACCAGGACTATTGCGAATCCAAGCATAGAGCCATGCTTTATCTAAACCTTGATCATTTGATAAACGGGTCTCAACATTTCGTAATGCCGGTCCTGTCATTTTTTTATCTAACTGGTGGCAAGCAGCACAATTGGCATTAAACAATGTTTTTCCTTTTGCTGGATCTCCTTCCTGAGCTGAAAGTGTGGTTGAAAACGCTAATAAAAGAATTAAGAATATACCTAAAAGGTTTTTACTTAATTTACAGTGAATAACCTGTCTCATATTGTTGGTTAAATTATCTTCTAAACTTTGGTATGGTTTTTTCTATACTAGGTACAGTAAACCAGGGTTGTAAAACGTACGCAAAAGTAATATTTAAACTCGATTTTGGAAATCTAGATAAGTTATAATTGTTAATTTAGAGAGATTCTAAATAATAAATTACCGACTAATTAAGTTTATAACTTATACATTTGTAACAAATATAAATAAAAATGAAAACATTGACTTTGAAAATTAGCATTTTAGCATGTATAACCTACCTAAACACAGCCACAAGCGCATTTGCACAAGAAGGCACTGTGAACATAAATCAGGATAAAAACATAGAAGTTTTGTTAGATCTTAAAAAAGAAATGAACAAAACGGTAAATTTAAACGATACGTATAAAATACAGGTATATTCAGGAAATCGCTCAGATGCTGAAGCAACTCAGGAAAAATTTAATAATTCATATGATCAATGGGAATCTAGGATGGTTTATGAATATCCAAATTTTAAAATTTGGGCTGGTAATTTTACGTCTCGCTTAGAAGCTGACAGAGCTTTAAGAGAAGTGAAACGAAAATTTTCGGGTGCCTTTATTTTTAAACCAAAAAAAGACATTAAGTAGGTGTTATATGAACAGAAACCTATGTAAAAACTTTCTTGGTATTTATATAGCCCATGTGCATTTTTAACAACAACTTTTCTTTTCTTGAATGGATGGGCAATCTACAGTTCCAAATGAACAATAAACACAACAATCTCCTTCATTTGGTTTCAGAACTGTTTTACAATTTTCACATTCGTAAAAGAATTGACAAGCATCTGTTGGCATATCTTCTACTTTTTTATGTCCGCAGTTTGGACAAGTAATTTCTGATGTTGATTGGACGTTCATTAGTTTTCTTTTTTGTAGCCTACTTTAAAGCCTGTTGCATTTATTGCATTCTCTATTTCCGTTTTATTGGTCTTGGTTTTGTCAAATATAATGAGAGCGTTTCCATTTATGTAAGAGATTTTTGATTTTAAAATCCCTTTTAGTTTATTCACTTCTTGGTTGACGTGTTCTTCGCAACTGGCACAACTCATTCCATTGATTTTGAATTCAATTGTTTTGGTATCCAATTTGTCAACTACGATGATGTTTTTTTCTATTTTTGGATAAAAAATCCGTGAATAGTATGGAAAAGCTAACATAATTATCGAAAGCACAGTTACAATTCCCAAAAATATTTTTGATTGAATAAATTTTGGATTTTTTTCCGCACTACATTCACAGTCCTTGTCTTTTTTAGTCCAGAAGGCTTTCGGATATAGTTTTTGATACCAAGCAAAACCAAGAGCTATAACACTAATCACAATAAGATAAGGCCTAAAAGGTTCTATCCAAGAAAAGACAGAAGCCATTCCACTTGTTCCAGCAATTATAGCCAATACAGGCGAAATACAGCATAAAGAAGCTGTAATTGCTGTTAACAAACTGCTGCCTATTAATTGGTTTTCAAGTTTCATATCGTTTATAAAATTTTGTTTTTATCAAGCAATTCAAAAAACGGATTCAAAAATGTTGAATATTCAGTGGTGAGTAAATAAAAAATAGTTTGGGCATCTCTTTCAGTTTTTAAAAGTTTTCGGTCTTTCATTTTTCTTAAATGTTGAGAAATCGCAGATATGTTCATTCCAAGAATATCACTTAAATCGCAAACACAAAGTCTTTTTTCTTCAAAGAGTAGGTAAAGTATTTTGAGTCTTACGCTATTTCCAACTAATGAAAGACCGTTGGCTAAAAAGTCGATAGATTCATTTAATTCCAAAACGGTGAGTTTGCAACGATTTATTTGTTCAATATCGGCTTGTTGTCTTATGCATGAATTATTTTCCATAGTACAAAGTTAAAGTATTTAATTATTTAAGCAAATACTTTAATAAATAATTAATAAAATTATATGGACCTAATAAGTTGAATAAGTTTTCTTGTTTTTTAATTTGAATTGAGAATTAAAGGGTTGGTAAAAGTTTATAAATATTGTGGTTCTGGCAAAGCTTTTAAAATTTGATATAAAGCACACTTATTCTAATAATATTTTTGATTCAAACAAAATAAATCCAGTTTTATTGTGAAATTCTACTTAATAAAAATGCTAAAGTTTGAAATAGGAATTGTATAAAAACTTAAAGAACTTCAGATTTTGTTTGCTTTTAATTTTAAATCTAAATTAATTTTTGTTAACTGTTAATTAGTATATTTGAATTGTTAATATAAGTTTGGAATGTTTATGAAAACCATTGACATGGAATCAAAGTTAATAATTGAAAATTGGGTTAACGACTATAGCGATGCGCTTTTTTCTTGGGCTTTTTATAAAACATCTTCAAAGGAAACCGCAGAAGATTTGGTACAAGACACGTTTTTAGCTGCTTATAATAAGTTAGATAGTTTTAAAGGCAACAGCCAGCCCAAAACTTGGTTGTTTTCTATATTAAATAATAAGGTTGTAGATTATTACAGATTAAGTTCTAAAACTACCAAAAAAACAGTAAGTTTAACAGAAGACCAAGGCGTGGAACTCTCTAACGGGTTTTTTAATGATTCTGAAAATTGGAAAGACGCCAGCATAAATCCTATTGGGACTCAAGACCAAGAGCTTCTGGATAACCCAGAGTTTAATAAAGTCATGCAACATTGCATGGATGATTTGCCAATCCATTGGAAGCAGGCAATAACCTCAAAATATTTAACCGATAAAAAAGCTGATGAGATTTGTCAGGATTTAAATATTACTGTGTCAAATTATTGGCAGATCATTCATAGAGCCAAACTGTTGTTAAAAAAATGTTTGGAAACAAAATGGATCTAGCAACCTTTTAAATTTTTTAAAAATGCTATTTAAGAAAATAATGTATAAGATGGTAAATTCTTGTAAGAAAACCACAGAATTGATTGATAAGCAAACATTAACCTCGTTGTCTATTAAAGAACGCTTGCAATTGTATATTCATAAATCCATGTGCAAAACGTGCACCGCATATGAACAACAGTCTAAATTCATAGATAATGCTGTATGGAGGTGGATTTCAAATAAAACAAAACCCAACATTGAAGAATCCAATAATAGAAAGAAAAAGATTTTACAAGAATTGGATAAATCTTAAAAATATCAAACTTCAATAAAAAACCCATAAGACATTATAATTCTTCTGGGTTTTTTAATTTAGCCATTTGCATAGAGGCATTAAAATCAATCATTTAAAACAGGTTTTATTATTATTTTAAAATTAATTGTCAGGAATTAATAAATAGCTTGTCTATACCTTTAGTAAAACAAATGATTAAAAATTAAAAAATGACAACCAAGAAAAAAATTTTAATAGTGCTATCTGTTGGTGTTTTAGTAGCCATTGGTATTGCTTTATCCATGTTTTTTAAACCCGCTAGAGATATACAGGCAACCAAAACAGATTACAGTTATAATGCAAGCGACATCGTAAACGAATACCTAACCGATGCCAATAAAGCAAACAATAAGTATTTAGATGAAGAAGGCAATTCAAAAGTGTTAGAAATAACAGGAATTGTTGCAAACATAACTGAAGATTTTAATAAGCAAAAAGTAATTCTTCTTAAAAACAGTTCAGACAAAGCAGGTGTAAGTGCCACCTTCACTTCTGAAACCAATGAAAGTACCAAAGGTGTAAAAATTGGTGATAAAGTTACTGTAAAAGGAGTCATTCGTTCTGGAGCTTCTTTTGATGAAGATTTAGAAATGTATGAAAACGTCATCCTAGATAAGTGTGACATCGTAACCCAATAAATAAGTCAATAATAATTAATTAAATTTTAAAAACATGAAAAAAGTAATTTTATCAATGATCGCAATGGTTTTTATATCACTAACAACTTTTGCCCAAAAACAAGTAAGTTCAAAAACACACATTAAGTTTTTTTCTACAACACCTGCTGAAAATATTGAAGCCAATAACTATGCTTCAGTTAGTACTTTAGACACAGCATCTGGAGATATCGTGTTTTCAGTACCCATGCAAAGTTTCGAGTTTGAAAAAGCCTTAATGCAAGAACATTTTAACGGTAAAAAGTTTTTAAACACCAAAGCCAACCCAAAAGCTAAATTAACCGGTAAAATTGAAAATATAGCAAGTTTAGATTTCTCTAAAGATGGTACTTACACGGCAGATGTAGCTGGGGAACTAACCATTAACGGTGTTGCAAAACCAATTAATGAAAAAGCTACTATTACCGTAAAAGAAGGTAAAGTAAGCTTAAATTCAAAATTCAACGTTACCTTAGCAGATCATGAAGTAGCGTTTAAAGGAGGTAAACCAGCTACGAATATAGCAAAAACGGTAGAAGTTACTGTAGAAGCAGAATATTAATTTTAAATAATACTAATAAAGCAATCTTGATGTAAACCATCAAGATTGTTTTTTAATTTCAATAACCATGGCACATTTAACATTAGAAAACAATTCCATTTCACCCATTACCCAAGATATTTTTAATTCTACCCAAAAGGCATTAGGGTTTGTACCTAATATGTATTTAAAAATGGGAAACAATCCCGCTCTATTAGATGCTTATACCTATGCATACAATTCATTTAGAGCCAATTCTGGATTTAATTCGGTTGAGCAAGAAGTCGTTTTTCTATCGGTAGCTTTTGAAAATAATTGCGAATATTGTATGGCAGCACATAGTTTTGTAGGTGATATGATGACTAAAGTACCAGCCGAAGTTACCAATGCTATTCGAGACAATAAACTAGTGCCTGACGTTAAATTAGCAGCTTTGTCAAAACTAACAAGAACACTTACCGCTAATCGTGGTCATGCCACTCAAGAAGATGTTGATGATTTTTTAGCAGTTGGATATCAAGAAACGCACGTACTAGGCATTGTTGCCGGTATTGCGGTTAAAACTTTAAGCAACTATTCCAATCATTTAACACATCCAGAGGTAGATGCTGCTTTTGCAGGCAGAGCTTGGAAAAAATAACATCTTTTTATTAAAGTTTCGAAAATTAAAGTATGGCAAGTATTGCAATTATAGAATATGACCAGGCTGAGGGCAGGCTAAAAGACATATATGATGATCTCATTAAAAAAAGGGGCCAGCTTGCCGAGGTTCATAAAATCCAAAGTTTACGACCAGAAAGTATCGTAAAACATATGGATTTGTATTTAGAAATTATGTTTTCTAAATCAGAACTTACCAGAGCCGAGCGCGAAATGATGGCAGTGGTTACTTCGGTAGCAAACAAATGCCATTATTGTCAAATTCATCACGCCGAAGCACTTAATCATTATTGGAAAAATGATGAAAATATTTTAAGATTGCAAAATAATTTTAAAGAAGCCCAACTTTCTAAAAAAGAATTTTTACTTTGCCAATTTGCAGAGACTTTAACTTTAAATCCTTACAATTTTAAAGAGCCTGAACAAATCAATAAACTTAAAACCATGGGATTGTCTGATAAAGCTATTCTAGATGCCACACTTGTAGTGTCATATTTTAATTTTGTAAATCGTATGGTTTTAGGCCTAGGCGTAAATTTAGAAAGCAACCAAGCTAAGGGTTATAACTATTAATACATCAAAAAGATGCAAACTTATTGTCAAGAAAACTTAAACGAAATAAAACATGTTTTGCTTAAACTAACAAACGAGCAGTATACATTCCCATCTTCAACCTTATTTGGTGCAACTATTGGGCAGCATGTAAGGCATATTTTAGAGTTTTATCAAAGTGTTTTTAATGGTTTAGAATCTAAACTAATCAATTACGATAACCGTGAAAGAAATCTTTTAATTGAGACCAATACTCAAATTGCTATTCAATTGATAGATGATATTTGCGATAAATTAAAGCAAAATACTAAAGACGCAAACTTTATTTTAGAAGGTAATTTTTGTGCCGAAGAAGGTAAACAACTTCAAATTAACACCTCATTTTTAAGAGAGTTAGGGTATTGTTTAGAACACAGTATTCACCATCAAGCTCTTATTAAAGTAGGGTTGCTTGAAGTAAATTGTATTAATTTTATTGATGATACCTTTGGTTTAGCACCAGCAACTATTAGACACCGGAAACAATGTGTTCAGTAAGTTTTGTGCCAATTCAAGATGGGTTTGTACTAACGTCAAATAGAGATGAAAAAATATATCGGCCTACTATTGAGCCAAAGATGTATTTTGAAAATGGTACAAAACTATTGTATCCCAAAGACGAGCAAGCTGGTGGTACTTGGATTATTGCAAAAGAGGATGGCACCTGCATTGTTTTACTAAACGGTGCTTTTGTAAACCATCAAAAAAAAAAGCATTATTTAAAAAGCAGAGGTGTTATTTTAAAAGACATTATAAATGACGAAGATCCTATTTATTATTTTTCTGAAATAAATTTAAAAGAAATAGAACCTTTTACCCTTATTATTTTTTACAATTCCAAATTAACCGAAGTGAAATGGGATGGTACTAAAAAACATATCATACCAAAATCAATTCAAGAACCACATTTTTGGTCGTCTGCAACACTATACAATCAAAATCAGCAGCAAATCAGAAACGAATGGTTTCAAAATTTTCACAAAGAAAAATCAACCATAACGGCTCATGATATACTATCATTTCATAGTCATACACATACTGAAAACACCGAATTTGGTTTAGTTATCAGTCGAGAAGATAAAACAAAAACTGTAAGTATTACACAATTAGTAATGCTTTATAAAAATGTGGAGATGACTTATATCGATAGAATTAAAAATACTACAACAGTGCACATAACGTTTTGAGAACCTTAAAAAATACGTTTCATAAACTTTTTAATTGGGAATATTGGCCCATGCAGGTTATCTATTTTCCTATTTTTTTTTATTGGATTTATCTTAGTATAAAAGCACGCTCTTTAGGGTTTTTTAATGCTAGCAACCCTAAAATAATTAATGGCGGTTTTGCCTTGGAAAGTAAAAAGGAAATTTATGATTTAATTCCAAAAAACTACTATCCTGAAACGCTTTTTTTTAACGCAAACCAAAAACTTGAAGACATAAAGAAACGCATTGAGAATACCAAAATTCAATTTCCGTTCATTATAAAACCCGATATGGGTTTGCAAGGTTTAAGGGTTGAAAAAATAGAGTCTTGGGAAGTGTTAAGCGATTATTTACAAAAAGTAGATTACGAATTTATAATTCAGGAATGTATCCATTACCCACTTGAGGTTGGCATTTTCTATCATAGAATGCCCAATGAGCGAAAAGGGCAAATTTCTGGTATTGTGTTTAAAGAATTTCTTATTGTTAAAGGCAATGGTGTAAACACAATTCAAGAGCTTATTGAACAAAATCCTAGGTATGCATTGCAATTGGATACTTTAATAAAGAAGTATGGCAATACATTAAACACCGTATTATCAAAAGAAGAATCGTTAAATTTAGTGCCTTTTGGCAACCACGTTCGCGGTAGTAAATTTACCGATGTTAGCCATTGGATTAACGACACATTAACAAATACCATTAATGAAATATGCTTGCAAATACCCGATTTCCATTTTGGAAGACTTGACATTATGGTTCAATCTCGTGAAGATTTAGAGCAAGGTAATAACCTCTCCATTATAGAGCTTAATGGCGCTGGGAGTGAACCCACGCATATCTATGACCCAAAACATTCTATCTTTTTTGCTTGGAAAGAAATTATAAAGCATTACAATATTTTATATAAAATAAGTGCTTACAATCATAAAAAAGGCTATTCTTACTTAAATTTACAACAATCAAGGCTATTAGTTATTAATAACAAACGACTAACCAATCATTTAAAATCAATATCATAACCTATGAAATGGATTCAAAAAGTTGGTTTCAAAAATAAGGCGCTTCTATTAGGGTTCGTCATTAGTCTTTTAGGTACTTTGCCATTAGGCTATCTTAATGTTATTGGCTTACAGATTTTATTTGAACAAGGTCATCTAGCATTAACTATTTATATTATTGGAATTTTAGTCGTTGAGTTTTTTGTGCTTTTAATAGTGAGTTATATGGCTAAATGGCTAGTTCAACAAAAAAAGCTATTGCTGTTTGTAGATATTTTTACTATCCTATTTTTTGCCAGTATAGCATGGTATTTTGTGACCAATATAAGTAGCGATTCAAATTTCACCTTATCACAATTACAAATGGCAAAATATCCTTTTGTATTGGGCGTTATTTTAAATAGTTTAAATCTTATACAATGGCCATATTGGTCTGGTATTTATATGTATGTGTTTAGAACAGAAAAACTAAATACAACAAGAACATCCAATTACCTATTTATTACAGGCGCTTTAGCAGGAACGTTTCTTGGCATGTTAATTTTTATTTATACCGGAAACTATATACTTGAGCAAAGTCAAGCACCATGGACAACCTATCTAAATCCTATGTTTGCGACCTTATTTTTTGTATTAGCAACCCTTCAGATTATTAAATTAATTTTTAGAAAAAACAACATAGCAAAAGAATTTTTATAAACTACTTTGAAATGCTAAAACAATAATTGATATTAATTGAAATAAAAATAAAGGGATTGCATCACATTATTAAAAAATATTAACTTTCAAATGAAAAAAATAAGTCAAGTAATCGGTCTGCAAGTTGGTGCAATAGCACCTAATTTCACGGCAAATGATATCTATAATACATCCTATTCTTTGACTGATACTATTGGGAATGGCGAAGTTGTGCTTATTTTTATACGAGGGCAATGGTGTCCATTTTGCAACAAGCACTTAAAAGAAATTCAAGAGCATTTGCCACTAATTTTTAAAAAAGGGGCCAGTGTTGTGGTCGTATCTCCTGAAACATCTGAGTTTATTAAAAAAACCATCAAAAAAACGGGGGTTGAGTTTACCATTGTACATGACCAAGATAATACCATAGCCAAAGCTTACGACGTTCTTTTTAAACCTTCTACCTTGCATCGTGTGATGTATAATGTTGTGCTGGGTGCTAAACTAAAGGAAAGCCATTCAGACGATAGTGAGCAATTACCAGTACCAGCAACTTATATTATTTCCAGGGATGGCCACATAAAATGGCGTCAATTTAATCCAGATTATAAAAAACGATCTCAAATACAAGACATTCTTAAAAACTTGAGTTAGTTCTTTGTCAGGAACTTCTGTTTTTTATGTCTGTTTAACCATAACTAATAACCAAAAATGAAGCAGGCAATTCAATCACTTTTACTTTTTCTAGTACTTTTTATTATACAATCCTGTGCCACATCAGACGTTGAAAAAACAAGCCCAACGCAGCAAACATTTGTGAGTTCTGGTGTTAATCTTTATCTTATAGGTGATGCTGGAAAGTTAGAAAACAATGAATCTTCAAAAACTTTAAAAGCATTACAGAAAGCTGTAAAGGAAGGTGAAAAAGATGATGTTTTATTGTTTTTAGGCGATAATATATATCCTAATGGGTATTCTGAAAACAATCATGAAGCTTCAAAATTAGCTATACAATCTCAAATAAACGTTGCTAAAAACTTCAAAGGAAAGGTTGTTTTTATACCTGGAAATCATGATTGGTATTCGGGGATTGATGGATTAAAAGCCCAAGAAAAATCCATTGAAAAAGCCTTTGGAAAAGATTCGTTTTTACCTCAAAATGCTTGTCCTATAGATAAGTATAACGTCTCTGATGATATCGTTATCATTTTTGTAGATAGCGAATGGTACATTACCAATTGGGATAAGCACCCAAAAATGAATGATGATTGCGACATCAAATCTAGAGAGAAATTTATTTTAGAGTTCAAATCATTGGTCAATAAAAATCAAGGTAAAACCATCGTTTTGGCGATGCACCATCCTTTGGAAAGTTATGGAAGCCACGGCGGGCAATTTGGTTTCAATCCGTTAAAAGCACCATTAAATGTATTGAGAAATGCTTCAGGCGTAAGTCCCGCCGATTTAAATCATCCGCTTTACCGAGAACTTTCCAATAAAATCACCACCATCTTGCAAGAGTACAAAAACAAGGTGATTGTGGTTTCTGGCCACGAACATAATTTGCAATATTTGGTGCATAACAACATTCCACAAATCATTAGTGGTTCTGGTTCAAAAGTAAACCCCGTGCGTCATTTTAAAAATGACACCACAACTTTTGGTTATGCTGGCTTGGGTTATGCTGTTTTGAATATTCAAGACAACAAGCATCAGGTGCATTTTTATAATGCTAACAATCAACATATGTATTCAAACTTTATAAGAGCGCCAAAAAAAGAAGTTGCAACCTCCATACCAGATTTTCCTAATGAGTCTAATAAAGCAGCATCCATTTATACCCAACATAATGAGAACAAATCCAAAGCATACAATTCCTTTTTCGGGCATCATTACAGGCAGTTATATTACAATACATATCGTTACCCTATTGTGAATTTAGACACCTTGTTTGGTGGATTAACACCTTCAAAGTTAGGAGGCGGCAATCAATCTATTTCTTTGCGATTAGAAGACAAAGACGGAAAGGAATACGTAATGCGTGGTATGCGAAAAAGTGCCACGCAATTTATACAAGTGAAAGCCTTTCAAGAAGACTATATGAAAGACCGATTGGAAAACACCGTTGCAGAGCGTTTTTTAATGGATTTCTACACCACATCCTATCCATTTGCAGCCATAATTACAGGAGGTTTATCTGATATTGTTGGGGTGTTCCATACCAATCCGAAGTTTTATTATGTGCCAAAACAACAGGCTTTACAAACGTATAACGAAGAATTAGGAAATGATTTGTATTTAATTGAAGAACGGGTTGCCAAAGAATTTAAATCACAAGCGACCTTTGGAAATGCGGATGATATTGTATCTACCGATGAGGTTATTGAGAAGATAACAAAAGACGAAAAATATAACATCAACGAGCAACAATACATCAAAACACGGCTGTTCGATATGTGGTTGGGTGATTGGGACCGTCATGAAGATCAATACCGATGGGCTTCCTATAATAATCCAGATGGCACCATAACCTTTGCACCCATACCAAGAGATCGCGATCAAGCGTTTCCAAAATTTGATGGTTTTTTAACAGGTGCAGCCACACGATTGGTACCATCGCTTAGGTTGATGCAATCTTTTGATGATGATATTAGAAACCTGAATAACTTTAACCAAATTATTTATAAAGTCGATAAGATTTTAATCAATAAAAGTAGTCTGAACGATTGGTTGGAACAAGCTAAATTTTTGCAAGAAAACTTAACCGACGAAGCCATTGATAAAGCCGTTGCTAATTTCCCCATTCAATTTAAAGACAAACATTTTGAAGCGATTATCAATCATTTAAAAAACAGAAGGCAACACCTTGTAAAATGGGCTGAAATGTATTATACTACCATTAACAAAAACGTGATTTTGCAAGGCACCAATAAAGACGATTTGTTTGAAATAACACGATTGGAAAATGGCTTTACCCACCTAAAAATAACAAGAATAAAAAAAGAACTTGACGAGAACGATATATTATTTGATAAAACATTCGACCCAAATATTACCAAAGAAATTTGGCTCTATGGCTTAGATGATGATGATACATTTCATGTTACAGGTTCTCATAAATCCAGTATTAGTGTTTGTTTAATAGGTGGTCAAAATAAAGACACATACCATATTGAAAACAACAAAAACATTAAAGTGTATGATTACAAATCAAAGGAAAGTGTTTTTGAAGGTAAGCCAGTTTATAAAAGATTAACCGATGCCTACGAACCCAATAATTACGACTTTCATAAGTTCAAGCACAATTTACGCCAAGTATTGCCAACTATAGGGTACAATCCAGACGAAGGGTTTACGATAGGTGCTTTGGCTTTATTTACAAAATATGGCTATGAATTAAATCCGTTTACCCAAAAACACACCATTGCAGCCAAATATTTTTCAGCAACTAGTGGTTACGAATTAGATTATACAGCTGAATTTGCAAGGATTTTTGAAAAAAACAATTTAAAACTCTCTGTACGTTATACCACACCAGCTTTTGCACAAAACTTTTTTGGCTTTGGTAACAACACCGAAAATATAGAAGATGACTTGGATATTGAGTTTTATCGTACACGTTTGGAGCAATTTAATGTTAAAGCATCTTTAGTAAAAAGAGGCCGTTTGGGAAGTGAATTTTCTGTAAGCATTCCTTTTGATTATATACGGCCTAATGATAATGACAATCGTTTTGTTGAAACCAATTTAACGAGTAACCAGTTGGATTCTAAACAATTTCTAGGTGTTGAAACCGAATATGGATTTCAAAATAAAAACAATAAATCGTTTTCAACTTTAGGTATTGAATTTTCAGTTATTGCCGGTTGGAAAACCAATTTAGAAGTAAGCAAACAAAATTTTGCCTATCTCACATCGGCGTTTCAATTGGATTATCCCGTTGTAAAAAAGGATGTTTTAACACTCTCTACACTATGGAAAGGGCAAATCATTTCCAATCAAAATTTTGAGTTTTATCAAGCTGCAAGTATAGGTGGTAAAAACGGTTTGCGTGGCTATAGAAACGAACGGTTTTCTGGACAGTCGTCCTATTATCAAAATACCGATTTACGCCTTAATATTACTCGCTTTAATGCTGGAATTCTTCCAGCTAAACTCGGAATTTTTACAGGGTTTGATTATGGTCGTGTATGGCTAAAAAATGATAATTCTAACACTTGGCACACTGCTTTTGGAGGTGGATTGTACATGAATACCGCTGGCATATTTACGTTGCAAACTTCTTATTTTTCATCAAACGATGGAGGACGCTTTATGTTTGGATTGGGTTTTGGATTTTAAACATTAAATGAATAACAAATCAAATTATACTATTTACGAATGAAACCAAGAGAAATTTTTATTACTACAAGCTTAATTGCTTTAATTATTGTTGCTGTTATTTCAATTTTTTGGATGCCCATTTTATGGAGCTTACTTCTTTTTATACCACTTATACTAATCGGAATAGCAGATATTTTTCAAAAAAAGCATGCCATAAAAAATAATTTCCCTGTAATTGGTCATTTTAGATATCTATTAGAATCCTTTAGACCCGAAATCCAACAATATTTTGTGGAAACTGATACTGAGGGAACGCCTATAAATCGTGTGTTTCGTTCGTTAATTTATTCTCGCGCCAAAAACGAAAACGATACCACACCATTTGGAACCAAATCCGATGTTTACAGAACGGGTTATGAATGTATGGCACATTCCATGTACCCTAAACACCACGATGAAGTTGAACAAAACCCAAGAGTCTTATTTGGAGGCAAAGACTGTAAACAACCTTATCATGCGAGTATTTTAAATATTTCCGCCATGAGTTTTGGGTCCTTAAGTAAAAATGCCATTTTGGCTTTAAGCAAAGGGGCTAAATTAGGTGGATTTGCCCATAATACAGGCGAAGGAGGTTTAAGTCCGTACCACTTAGAAGGTGGTGGCGATTTAATTTGGCAAATAGGCACAGGCTATTTTGGATGCCGCACAAAAAATGGCGATTTCTGTCCGGATACTTTTGAAAAAAAAGCAAGGATAGAAAACGTAAAAATGATTGAAATTAAATTGTCACAAGGTGCCAAACCAGGTCATGGTGGTATTTTGCCAGCCTCAAAAAACACCGAGGAGATAGCCAAAATTAGAGATGTTGTGCCACATACCGATGTGCTTTCTCCGCCTTATCATACCGCTTTTAAAAATGCCGATGGTTTATTGCATTTTGTACAGCAATTGCGAGAACTTTCAGGAGGAAAACCTGTTGGGTTTAAGCTTTGTGTAGGTAGTAAAGAGGAGTTTATTGAGGTTTGCGAAGCCATGAAAAAAACACAAATTTTACCCGATTTTATAACAGTTGATGGAGGCGAAGGTGGCACTGGTGCAGCACCTGTAGAATTTACCAACTCCATTGGGTTACCACTTCGTGAAGGCTTAGCTTTTGTGGTAGATAGTCTTATCAAGTATAAGTTCAAAAACCATATTAGGGTCATTGCTTCTGGAAGGGTTTTTTCGGCTTTTCACATTATTCGGTTAATTGCTTTGGGTGCAGACACGGTTAATAGTGCTCGTGCTATGATGATGGCCATTGGCTGTATTCAAGCCTTACAATGCAATACCAATACCTGTCCTGTAGGTGTAGCAACCCAAGATAAAAGTTTGATGAAAGGGCTGGACGTTAATGACAAATATGTTCGTGTGGCCAATTTTCATAAAAAAACGGTAAATAGTTATTCAGAAATGATTGCTGCTGCCGGATTAAGTAATGGCGACGAGATTCAACGAAAACACATTTTACATCGTTTAGGCCCCAATCAGATGGTTACTTACGAAGAATTATATCCAGAACATTCACTTAAATTATAAAAACATGAAAACTATACTATTAATACTCTTAATTATTGTCGCTATTGTTATGATTGCACTCGGTATTAGTGCTAATATTTTGCCACCCACTTTAACAGGTGTTGGGTTTATATTAATAGCTTTAATGCTTTATCAAAAAAAATGAAAACCATCCCTTCAGAACTTTCATGGCTTTATTTTAACCAGTGCATTTTAGATGAGGCAGCCTGTAACGCTAACCCTTTGTATGAACGCATTAAGTTTTTAGCCATTTTCTCATCTAATTTGGATGAGTTTTTTAGGGTAAAAGTAAATCAATTAGCACTTAATAAAAGCACTCGAAAAAGCGACCTTTTAAATGCTATTTTAAAGGAAATTAATTCGCAGCAAGAACAGTTTGGCTCTATATGGCGAACTCAAGTAATTCCAGAATTAGCCCAAAACCATGTTGTTGTATATCAAGGACAGCCTATAGAATCCTGCCATTTAAAAGAAGTTGAACGGTATTTTAAAAGTGAGGTTTTGTCATTTATTCAAGTGGTATTCATAAAAGATAAAGAGCCTAAAGCCTATTTTTTAGACAACCGAAGTTTGTATTTTCTGGTAAAGTTAATAAATGATGACCAAACGGTTCAGTATGCCTATATTAATATCCCTTCAAACAAATTAGACCGTTTTAAATTACTTTCAAAAAAAGAGGATACACATTATATTATTTCACTTGATGAAATTATAAAATTATGTTTACACTTAATTTTTACAACCCACACTGTTAACCACTGTTTTGCCATAAAAATAAACAGAGATGAAGATTATGAAATTGAAGACGAAGACTCGGGTAATTTAATTCTTAAAATTAAACATAAAGTGGAGGCCCGAAAGTCAGGTTTGCCAACCCGCTTTTTATACGATGCTAAAATGCCACCCGAAGAGCTTGCATTTTGCAAAAACATCTTTCAACTTAAAAAACGTGAAATGATTGCTGGTGGGACTTATCATAATTTATTTGATTTATTTAAGTTTCCTAATCCTTTAAAACCAAAACTTCAAAATCCTGATTATCCTGCGTTAAAATATTCAGAATTCGAAAACGAAAATTCAATTTTCGATGTCATTGGCAGTAAAAATCAACTATTGCATTTTCCATATCATTCGTATCATTATGTACTACAATTTTTTAACCAAGCTGCTATTGATAGTCGCGTTACAAAAATTAAAGTAACATTATACCGAATTTCAACCCAGTCTTTAATAGCAAATGCCCTAATAAGTGCAGCTAAAAACGGCAAAAAAGTAACCGTTTTTGTTGAAGTAAAAGCTCGCTTTGATGAAAATAACAATTTGCATTGGGCTCATCAAATGCAAAAAGCAGGCATTAAAATTATTTATAGTATGCCTCATTTAAAAGTGCATGCCAAAATAGCTTTGGTTACCATGAAATTGGATGCACAAACCACAAAAGAATTTGCTTACTTATCTACTGGAAATTTTAACGAAAATACCGCAGCAATATATGCAGACCATGGTTTTTTTACTTCAGAAAAAAAATACACTTGCGATATTGAACAGGTGTTTAAATTTTTAAAAACCAAAGAAAAGCACCTTAATATCCAAACGTTATTAGTGGCTGGTTTTAATATGAAACAGCAACTTTTAGAACGGATAGATATTGAAATTGAAAATCATAAAAAAGGAAAACCCTCTGGCATATTTTTTAAAGTAAATGGCATTGATGAAAAAGACATCATACAAAAGCTATATGAAGCAAGTCAAGCTGGGGTGAAAATCACCTTGATTGTTAGAGGAATTTGTACCCTTATACCCGAAAAGGAAACCCTAAGCGAAAACATAAAAGCTTACCGAATTGTAGATATGTTTTTAGAACATGCCAGAATATACAAATTTACAAATGATGAAGACGAAAAAATATTTTTGTCTTCGGCCGATTTGATGAACCGCAATTTAAACCGTAGAATTGAAGTTGGGTTTCCAATAGAAGATAACGATTTAAAGCAAGAAATTAATCAAATAATCCAATTTCAATTAGATGATAACACCAAAAAGAGAAGGATTGACTCCAATGGAAAAAATCATTTAATACCTAACATAAAAACACCAAAACGGGCACAATTAGAGAGCTACAATTGGATAAAAGAAGGCGTAAATTATAAATAGACAACCATGGAAAATACGTATTCAGAAATCATTATACACGTTGTTATAGCCGTAAAATACAAATTTGGCAAGATTAATAAAAAATGGAAAGAGGGTTTAATAAAAACCATTAAGAAAGTTATTAAAAAAAATAAGCATCAACCAATTGCCATTGATGGAATGGCAGATCACATGCATATTCTTATTGAAATAAAACCTTCACAATCCCTGTCTGATATTATTGATGATATTAAAGAAAGTTCGGCCTATTGGATAAACAATAATAACTTGGTAAAAGGCACCTTTGCGTGGCAAGAAGGATTTGGAGCGTTTTCGCACCATACATCGCAAATAAATAAGGTTTTAAATTATATAAAAAACCAAGAATTGCAACACACAAAAAATCCATTTAGAGATGAGTATGTGTCATTTTTGGACGCTTTTGATATGGAATACGACCAAAAATATATATTCAAGGAATTGATTTAAAACCAAAAGCATGAAATGGACTATTTATTTTTCTGGATTATTAATATTAATATCTTGTCAAAATTTATTGAAAAATAATTTTGATGAAAGTACAGCATATAATTTTAGTAAACCCGAAAAGTATTGGGAAATGCCTTATGAATTAAGAGAAATATCTGGAATTGATACTATAAATGCTCATCAACTTATAGCCCATAATGATGAAAAAGGAGACCTATATATATATGATTTGAAACATAAATCTATCAAAAAAACCATTCCCTTTGGCAAAAATGGCGATTATGAAGATGTTGTAATTGTTGGGAAAACCGCTTATGTTTTGCAATCGAATGGAACTCTTTTTCAAGTTGAAAATTTTTTGGAAAGTCCAAAAACCGTCGTTCATAAAACATTTTTATCTAATAAAGACGATGTAGAAGGCCTGTGTTTTGACAAAAAGAACAATCAATTATTGTTAGCTACCAAAGGGCATAAATCAAATAAAATATATGCTTTTTCTATTAAAAATAACGCATTGAACAGCCAAGCCGTTTTTGAAATCGATTCAAAAGATCTTAAAAAAAAATATAAAATAAAGAAAGATTTTTCTCCAAGTGCCATAGCCATTCATCCTAAAACAAAACACTATTTTGTGCTTTCATCCATAGGGAAAATGATTGCAGAATTTAACAGGCAAGGGAAGTTGCTACATGTTTTTAACATTAATTATTCTCATTTTGGACAGCCCGAAGGGATTTGTTTTTCAGAAAACGGTGATTTGTATATAGCTAATGAAGCTAATGTTGGTAAAGCAAATATTTTAAAATTCAATTATTTACAATGAAAAATTTTTTAAACATATTATTAGTATTTTTAAATATAATTGCTTCATTTTCTCAAACCGATAGTAGCAGTACTTATTGTATTCCTGCACTAAAAGGCGTTCCTGTTGGGAAGGGTGTTTCTATCGAATATCAAAATGTATCGGGTTACAGCTTGGAAACCATAGATAAAACAGGTGATTTTTCAAATTCAAAAAACGATATAAAATCAAATACCAATCTTGAAATGAAACTTAAAGTGCCCGTTATTAACAAAGATTTTTTAAGCATTGTTGCGGGTTTAAAATATAATAAAGAGGAATTTCATTTTAATAATTCAACAATTCATCCGTTTTATCAAAATCTAGAAGATAGAGGCTTACAAAGTATAGGCGCAAATATTACCATCATAAAACCTACTAAGTCTAAAAAGTTTTGGATTTTAAAAGCCAATGCCGATTTAAATGGTGATTTTGGAACCATAAATTCGTTTTCAGATTACTTAAAGTTTTCTATTTCGCCTGCTTTGGGCTGGAAAGTCAATGACAATTTTTCATACGCCTTAGGTGCAAGTTATAACTACCGTTTTGGAAGTCCCATTATTATTCCCGTATTAGCATTTAATATTAATATTAATGAAAAATGGGGGTTAGAAGCTATTTTGCCGTTATTTGTAAAATCCCGTTATCATTATAATGATGGTCTTATTTGGCGAAATACCATAGAAATTGATGGTGCTTCCTATAAAATAGCTAACTTTAACTCTCAGTTTAATAATTATTCAAATTTGCATTTGCATCGCTCCGATATTCAATTAACTACTCGTATTGAGAAAAAATTGATAGGTTGGCTTTGGGCGGCCTCGGAAATTGGTTTAAGAAAAAATTTAACCTACAATTTAACCAATTCAAACCGATCTAGAGACCGTATTGTTTTTGAGAATAATTTAAGTAACGGCTTTTTATTTAATGTTTCTCTATTTATTTCACCAAGATAACCTGTAAATATGATGCAAAAAGCACTTTATTTTATGCCAGATATTAGTGGATTTACAAAATTTGTAAATAATACCGAGGTAGAGCACAGCATTCATATTATTGCCGAGTTACTTGAAATTCTACTCGATAACAATCCATTAAACCTACAATTAGTTGAAATAGAAGGCGATGCATTGTTTATGTACCTTACAACTATTCCCACTTATGAAGCTTTGATGAAGCAGGTCTCTACCATGCACGAAGCCTTTCATAATCATACCCAAAATTATGATAACATGCGCATTTGTAATTGCGGTTCGTGCAAAACAACAACCAATTTAGATCTTAAGTTTTTAGTGCATTATGGCGATTTGAATTTTATAAAAGTAAAACATATTTCCAAACCCTACGGGCGCGATGTTATTAAAATACATAGGCTTTTAAAAAATAAAATTCCTCATAGTGAATATGTTCTTTTTACAAATTCTGTTTACAAATTATTTGAAAATCAACTTAATAATGAGTGGAAACAAGCCTCGGAAGATTATGATTTAGTTAGTTTAGACTATTTTTACAAAAGTTTAGAAACCATAAAGGATAACCTTCAAAAGTTAAGCCCTTTATTGGCAGGACAACCTAATAAACCCGTACTAACTATTGATAAAACGTTTAATGCTAATATAGAAATTATTTATAGTTATTTAACCGAGCTAAAATATCGACATCTTTGGGACAAAGACGTTAAACGTATTGAATATGATAGCAGTAAAGTCAATCGGGTGGGAACAGAGCATAATTGTGTTTTAAATTTAGGGAGCTTAAAGTTTGAGACCATTACCGAGCCGTCTTCAGAGCATTTAACTTACGGAGAAAAAACGAAAGAAATGATGTTTACGCAAGAGTTTTCCTATATTATAAAACTTTATAAAGTTGATGAGAATATAACCAATATTGTTTTGAACATCTATATTACGTTTTCCACTATAGGCTCCTTTATGAAAAACAATATTTTAAAATTAGTTGCTAAATTGTGGAATACTAAGCTTGAAGATTTACACGAGATAACAAAAATTCAAAAATCAAAAATTCAAAAATCAAAAATCATAAATAAAAATGAGTAAAATAGTTCAAAATGCATCACAATATGTATTAGAGTATTTAAATAAGCATTTAAAAGCCAGTTTTATTTACCATAATTATAAACACGCACATTATGTGGTGTCTAAAATTGAAGAAATTATTTTGTCAAAAAATCTATCAGAAGACGAAAAAGAAATTGTGCTTTTAGCAGGATGGTTTCATGATATTGGCTACACCGTAGACAAAGCTAAACATGAAGATCATAGCATGGCTATTGCAAAATCCTATTTAGAAGCCCAAAGTTATGATACCGATAAAACCACACAAGTTTTAGACTGTATTAATGCCACAAAACTTCATGAAAGTCCGAATAATACTTTGGAGGAAATAGTGTTTGATGCCGATTTTGCCCATTTAGCCGACACCAATTATGAGTCTATAGCTGAAAATCTTCGATTAGAATTTGCAAATAATAACTGTGGCATCTATTCAAATGAAACATGGTTACAAGAAAACATCAAGCTTTTTAATTCACATAAATATTACACCAAATATGCTAATTTACATTGGAATTCCGTAAAAAATGAAAACTTAAAAACGCTTCATAAAAAATTAAAAAAGCAAATTAAAAAAGAAAAAAATAAAACGTATTCAGATAATCGTTCAGAGCGAAGTGTAGATACCTTATTTAGGGTCACCTTAAAAAACCACATAACCTTAAGTGATATTGCCGATACCAAAGCCAACATTTTACTTTCTGTAAATGCCATCATCATCTCGATGGCCTTATCAAATTTAATCCCAAAATTCGATAATCCTGCCAATGCCTTTTTAATTTATCCAACCATTATTTTTGTGTTTTTTAGTGTGGCATCTATGATTTTATCGGTTTTGGCTACTAGACCGAGTGTAACTTCTGGAACCTTTACAAAAGAAGATGTGACCAATAAAAAAGTGAACCTACTGTTTTTTGGAAATTTTCATAAAATGACCTTGTCTGAATTTCAAATAGGAATTGATCAGGTTATGAACGACAAAGATTATTTGTACAGTTCCATGAGCAAAGACTTATATTTTTTGGGTAAAGTATTGGCTAGAAAATACCAAATTTTAAGATGGACCTATACCATTTTTATGATAGGTATCATTATTTCTGTGATAGCCTTTGCTATTTCTTACAACTTTATAACCATTGCAGTATGATTTCTAAAAAAATAACATTCAAAAATTCCAAAAACCAAACATTAGCAGCACGGCTAGAGTTGCCAGATAACGAACAGCCTAAAGCCTTTGCGCTTTTTGCGCACTGCTTTACCTGTAATAAAAACCTAACAGCCGTTAGGACCATAGGCAAGACATTAACCGAAAAAAATATTGCGGTACTACGTTTTGATTTTACAGGTTTGGGAGAAAGTGAAGGCGATTTTAAGCATACCAACTTTTCATCAAACATAGAAGATTTGTATAGTGCTGCGCAATTTTTAGAAGCTGAATATCAAGCGCCTTCACTGTTAATAGGGCATTCGCTTGGTGGTGCTGCCGTACTGTTTGCTTCGGCTAAAATTCCTTCGGTTAAAGCTATTGCAACTATTGGCGCCCCTTCAAATCCTGAGCATGTGTCACATCTTTTCAAAAATAGTGTTGACGAAATCAATGCCTCAGGAAAAGCCTTGGTTTCTATTGGAGGCAGAGACTTTACCATTCAAAAACATTTTTTAGAAGATATTCAAGACAAAAACATCAAGCACAATTTAGACGCGTTTAGAAACTCCATCCTCATTATGCATTCCCCACAAGATACAACCGTTGGTATTGATAATGCTGCCGAAATTTACAAAGCAGCCCGACATCCAAAAAGTTTTGTGTCCTTAAATGGTGCAGACCACTTACTTTCAGACAGAAAGGATTCGCAATATGTGGGACAAATTATAGCCACTTGGGCTGATAGATATTTGTAAAAAAAAATCAAAACTGTCAGTTTTAATGCCTTTTTACGTCTGTTTACTTAAATAACAAACTCATGAAAGCCTTAGTAATTTCTGGTGGTGGCTGTAAAGGTGCTTTTGCTGGAGGTATTGCAGAATACCTTATAGAACAGTGTTGCAACGACTATAAATTATTGGTGGGCTGCTCAACAGGGAGCTTACTGCTAACCCATTTAGCTTTGGGTAAAATAGATAAGATTAAATCTATTTATACTTCAGTTTCTCAAGATGATATTTTTAATATCAACCCTTTCAACATCAAAAAGGTAAACCATAAATATCAAACCAAAATTAATCATTTCAACACCTTAAGAGCTTTTGTTAAAGGCTGTCCAACCTTTGGAGAGAGCTTAAACTTAAGAGCATTAATTAAAAGAAGCGTTACCGAAGATGAATTTAATGATCTTAAAAGACAAGATAAAAAAGTTTTTTTTACGGTTTCAAATCTCACTTTAGATACTATTGAATATTACAGTTCAAAAACTTGTTCTTACAACGATTTTTGTGATTGGGCTTGGGCTTCGTGCAACTTTACGCCATTTATGAGTATTCTTAACAAAAACAACCATCAATATGCCGATGGGGGTTTTGGTAGTTATGTGCCTATTTTGTGTGCTATTGAAAATGGTGCCACAGAAATTGATGTCATTATTTTAGAAAATGAAAAACCAATCAAAAATAACCCTAAAATAAAAAACCCTTTTGCGCTACTTTTTAGAACCTTTAAGTTTATGAACCATCAAAACAGTTCTAAAGACATTATAATTGGAAAACTTATAGGGTTAAACAAAAAAATCAATATTAATTTTTACTATCCTCCAAAACATTTAACCGATAATCCACTGATTTTTGATAAAAAGCAAATGACACAATGGTGGCAAGATGGCTTTGAATTTGCCAAGTCTAAAAATCCAGTTAGTTTTTGTCACATCCCCAATATACATTAAAATATGCCTATAAACCCTAAAAACAATTTAGTTGAAGTTTCACGAGCCCTATTGCTTAAAGTGAAATTAGAACAACCTACCGAATTGGAAATCCAAACATTAGAGCACATATCAATATCAGATTTTCAACAGCAGTTAAAAACAGATACACAAAAAAAAGCATTTTGGATTAATATTTACAATGCCTGTTTTCAAATATTATCGGGTTTTGAAGACGCCGGAATGAAAGCCATTTACACAGATAAATCTGTTAAAATCGCTCAAAATAGGTTTAGTTTAGACGATATAGAACACGGTATTTTAAGAAAATATCGCTGGAAAAAAAGTTTTGGCTATTTGCCAAATCCGTTAGTATCTCCACTAATAAAATCTTTAGCAGTTGATACCGTCGATTACCGTATTCACTTTGCTTTAAATTGTGGCGCCAAAAGTTGCCCACCAATCGCTTTTTATTCTGAGGATACACTCGATAACGATTTAAATAAATCCATGCACAGCTTTATTACTTCAGAAACTGCAGTTGATGACCATAAAAAAAAGATAGTTACCTCAAAGCTTTTGTTTTGGTATTGTGCCGATTTTGGTGGATTATCTCAAATTAAAAAATTATTGCAACACGTTTTAATTCGAAATTTAACAGGCTATAAGCTGTCGTTTAAAACCTATAATTGGGAAACACATCTTAAAAATTATATCACTAACTAAATCAATAAACAAATGAAAAAAACAGGTTTTTATTTAATGGCATTACTGATTGTTTTTCAATTTCAAAATATGAAGGCACAGAAAAACCCAAGAAACGTTCAAACTCAATGGGAAACCAATTTGGATAAAAAAAGTGTACCGCTCGATGAGTTTTTAACCTTGTTAAAACCAGACCAAATTCCACCTATAAACACGCCAAGTTTTATCAGTTTAGAGGAAGCCAAAAACACTTATTTTGAACATGAACCAGTTATTGCAGTCGAAATCAATAACGAAGCTAAAGCCTATCCGTTAAGTGTATTGATGTATCATGAAATCGTCAATGATGTGGTTGGTGGCACACCCATAATTGCCACCTATTGTCCTTTGTGTAACGCGGCAATTGCCTTTAATAGAAACCTAACTTTTGAAGGTAAAACTTATAAATTAGACTTTGGTGTTTCGGGCATGTTGCGAAAAAGTGATATGGTTATGTGGGATAGACAAACCCAATCTTGGTGGCAACAGTTTACTGGCGAAGCACTTGTGGGCGATTTAAATGGTGCTTCGTTAGAATTTATTCCGTCGTTACTTATTTCGCTAAGCGATTTTATAAAAAATTATCCTAACGGAACAGTTTTATCAACCAATAATGGTTTGGGAGCTGTTGATTATGGCTCAAATCCTTATGTAAACTATGATAACATGGATAATAAAACACCCTTTCTGTTTAAAGAAACAGTTGATGAGCGCTTACCAGCCATGGAACGGATTGTAGATGTATCTTTTGATGGCACAACTAGAATTTATCCATTAACAAACATTCAGAAAGAAACCGTTATAAATGATGTTATTAACAACAACTCTTTAGTTATTTTTTATGAAAGCAAAACCCTATCGGTTTTAGATTCAAAAAATATTAAAGAATCTAAAGCCGTTGGTGCAGTAACCGTATTTTCACCCATAGTTGACAACAAAAAATTAACGTTTGTTTCTAAGAATCAAGAATTTTTTGATACTCAAACAAACTCTGAGTGGACTATTGCCGGAAAGTGCATTTCTGGAACGCATAAAGGAAAACAATTAGAAACCATAAGAAGTGGCAATCATTTTGCTTTTGCTTGGTTTGCGTTTCAACCAGAATGTGAAATTTATGGTCAATAGGTAATATTATCAAAATTTTTTAGCATGCAAAAGATACTTCAAAACAAAAATATTTTAATAACTGCTGGCCCAACAAGAGAATATCTCGACCCCGTTCGTTTTTTATCTAATGAATCTACGGGAAAAATGGGTTATGCCATCGCAGAAGCATTACATAATTTAAATGCTAATGTGTATTTGGTTAGCGGGCCTGTTTCAATAGCGTCTAATTTTCCTAAAGAAAAAATTATTCATGTAAAAACAGGTAAACAAATGTATGAAGCTTGTGAAAAACTTTTTAATAGGGTAGATATCGCTATTTTTTGCGCAGCTGTTGCCGACTATACGCCTAAAATAATGAGTCATTGCAAAATAAAAAAAAGTGAAAACGAGCTTTCCATGACATTTGTAAAAAACGTTGATATTGCCTTTGAATTTGGAAAAGTAAAAACAAAACAACAAAAATCTATCGGTTTTGCCTTAGAAACTGATAATGTTTTGGAGCATGCCATCGCTAAATTAAACAAGAAAAACTTTGATTGTATAGTCGCGAATTCTCCAAACAAAGGTGAAGGCTTTGGTTATGATACGAACAAGATTGCTATTATAAATAAGGATTTGTCAATTTCAGAATATCCTCTTAAAGTAAAACACGAAGTGGCCCAAGATATTGTAAATAATATTATAAACATGTATTCAATAGCCGAAACCACTATTTGAAGGCATTTTAGAAATGACAAGTTTTTATAATATACAATATTTTATTAGCTGTTTGCTTTTGTTTTCATGCACCATGAAGGCTCAGGATATTGTAAGGAGTTTTGATAAAAACAGTTTTGCCAATGAAGAAATCTCAACCTTAAAGGCAGAATTTGGCAACCATAAATTGCTGATTGCAGATTATGAAAAGCCCATGTTAATTGCACTCTCTTATTTTCCAGAATTAAAACCTGTGAAAATTAAGTTCAGACTTAAAAAAAGAGCCACACCATTGGCTACCAGACCTTCATTGTTTAGTATGCTTCGTTCGGCGAAAAAAAGAACCTATGTTATTACTATAAGTAAAAAAAGCACAACATATATAGACACCATTACCTTTAAAAATTTACGATTTGATGCTCAAATAGGTGTGTTAGGCCATGAACTTTCTCATGTTTCAGATTATTTAAACAAAGGATTTGGTAAAATGTTAACAGTTGGAAAGAACGAACTATTTTGTCCGATACTAGTGGATAAGGCAGAATACCAAACCGATTTAAGTTGTATTAACCATGGTTTGGGCTATCAGCTTTTAGATTGGAGTATCAATGTTCGTGAAAATCTTCAACGCCCAAATTGGTTAGGAGCTGTTAATTTGGATAAAAATGAAAACTCAGAACGTTACATGAACCCAGAAACCATTAAAGCCATTTTGAAAACACACCCAAGGTATCAATTAAATGCAGAAAAATTAATGGATGTAAGTATTAAGGGATATTAATCAATTTTTTTTAAACAGAAAATTTTCAATGAATCCTATTTTATTAAACATATTAAAAAAAATAAAGAAACCCTTTCAACAAGGCTTAAGTCGTTATGCCATTATTAAGGCTATAATTGTTGGTTTATTAATATCTATATTCCCAGTATTTGGTGTTACAACCCTACTTTTAACCGCTGTTTCCATAAAATTTAAACTCAATCTACCGGTTATGATTGTGGTTAGTTATTTGGCTACACCCTTACAGTTTATGTTATTTATGCCTTTTATTCATGTTGGCGAAACTATTTTTAATACAAAACACACCCTATTAACGGTTCAAGAAATAAAAGAGGCCTTTGATGTGTCCTTTATTGATACGCTTAGGCAACTTATTTTTGAATTAATTTGTGGGATAAGCGGATGGTCTTTAATTGCATTACCTATTAGTTTTTTAACTATATTACTCATTAATAAAATTTTTAGATTTATAGAAAATAATAATACATGAAATTCACTAAGTTATTGGGTTTTTTAGGACTTATTGGGGCTATTTTGGTTGGTATTGGTGAATTTTATTTACACTATTCACCTCAGGTTCTTACAGCCACAGGCGATTTTCAATTTTTTGAATTTGTTCCATTAAAGCATTTAAAAGTAGGTCATTTTTTATCTGTTATGGGATTGCCTTTTTACTTCGCTGGGTATCTGCACATCTACAAAATGCTTAAAAGTGGCAACGAAATTTTAGCACGCATTGTTTTAACACTTGGTTTTATAGCTTTTGCAGTTGGTGGTATATGGATAGGCTCACGAGGTTATATAGGAAGTTTGGTGCATTTAAAACAAGAAATACCTGCTGAAACTTACAGTAAAGTCATTGCTAATTATCAATCCTTTCTTGAAGTTTTAGTACAAGTATTGCGCGTGGTTATCCTACTCCTATCCGTTGCTTTTGCATGGGCGATTTTAAAAGGCGGTACGTTTTATCAAAAACACATGGCATTTTTTAATCCCATTACGGTTCTAATTATGTTTGTGTTTATAGGAATGGCTATGCCTGAAATTGGAAAATATGTCCTTCCTATTTTAATGAATATCACACATGTCGTTATATTTTCATTATCGTTATTTCAACTTTCTAAATATCAAATTTCAACCCAACAAACACCTTCCAAATGATTAAAAAATTTTTAAAACTCTTAGGCATTTTTATACTTTTATTACTCATTATAGTACTCGGGTTTTTCTGGAAAGACGCCAAATTTGATAAATACCAAACCTCAATAAACGAGGCAAGTATTCCGTTATTTACGGCTATAAATTTACCTTTTACACATCAATATGAAAGTGAAAAATCATTACCAATTGCACCTTCTGCTATCATTGATATAAATAATGATGGTATTGATGAGGTCTGGTTTGGGGGTGGTTTAAATAAAAACGATGCGCTTTTTAAATTTGAAAATAATGCATTTACAGAAATCACTTCAATAGTAAATCTTGGCGACAAAGGTAAGTTTACGTCAACAGGTGTTGCTACTGCCGATTTTGACGACAATGGGTTTCAGGACATTATGGTGAGTCGCGAAGACGGATTGCATTTGTATTATAATACTAACGGAAAATTTACGCACAAAGCCATTAAAACGCCTATTAATAACAAGTCTACACCTGCCGGAATTACGCTTGGCGATGTAGATAAAGATGGCGATTTGGATGTGTTTCTTTCCACCTACATTAAAAAAGAATTGATGGAAGGACAAACCATTTTTGAAGATAAAACCTATGGTTCCACCAGCGAATTGCTGTTGAATGATGGCGAAGAAAATTTTAAAAGTATTACCAAAAAAGCTGGCTTAGATTATGTGCACAATACGTTCATGGCTGTTTTAATAGATATTGATAACGATACCAATTTAGACCTTATTGTTGCTCATGATACAGGTGAGGTACGAACCTATAAAAACAATGGCAACTTAACATTTACCATGAAAGACAATCCAACAACAAACAAGTTTGCCTACCCCATGGGAATTGCTGTTGGCGATTATAACCATGATGGCTTGGTAGATTTTATGTTTTCAAATACCGGAAGCACCTTGCCTCGTTTTTTAGCTAAAGGCGATATTAAAGATGCTTCAAAATTTAATGAAAAATGGATTGTTTTTAGAAACGATGGCCATTTTAAATTTACCGATGTTGCCAAAGAAACCAAATTGGCCGATTACGAATTTTCTTGGGGAGCCACTTTTGCCGATATGAATAACGATGGCTTACAAGACCTAATGGTTGCCGAAAATTATATTGATTTGGCACCTAATAAGTTATTTCGTTTACCAAGCAGAATGCTCATTCAAAAAAGTGATAATACCTTTGTGCCAACCGAAACAAAAAGTGGCGTAAAAAACCCAAATTATGCCATAACTCCTTTAGTTAGCGACTTCAACAACGACGGAAGCTTAGATATGATTTGGGCCAACATAGGTTCACCATCATTAGCCTATTTGAATAATGGGTCAGAACACAATTTTGTTCAAGTAAAGGCACCTAAAAATGCCAAAAATATTGGTGCTAAAGTCACTGTTACTTTAGGTTCAGGAAAAAAACTAACAGAGTTTCAAATTACAGGAGAGGGTTTAGCAAGTGATCAAACCTCGGTTTTGCATTTTGGTGTGGGTACTGAAACGTCTATAAAAACTATTACTATAAAACGAATAGATGGTTCGTTGCAAATTATAGATAATCCAAAAGTTAATAGTGTGATAAACACTTTTTCTAACACTGTGGAAGTTGAAGAAGAGTAAGTATTTAATAAATGTAAGAAGAAAAATCTTTTAGGATTTTTGGTATTTTAAACATTATTAAAATCAGAATATCTATTTCTATTTGGATGCTTTTACCCCATTTTTATCAAATATATCATTTTTATGGCATTTCATAAAATGGTCGCAATAGAGGCAAATATTTTTCAGTTCTTCGTTTTTTGTTTTTGCTTCGGCTTCTGAAACACCTAAATGCAAGCCCATTTTTAAAGGCTCGCCGTCATTGAGCATTTTAAACACGGTGTTTTGTGATGCACACTGCAAAACGTCTGCCACTTTTTGTTTTCGGGCGTCGCCCATTGGAAAATGTGTGCCTGGACAACACGGATTGATGCGCCACAATTGGATGCTGATTTCCTGTGGAATATCGTCATAGCCGCCTAAAAAATTGCGCGCGCCACTTAATATAGTACAAAAATTATGGTTAGGGTCTTTGTGCCAAATATCGTGTTTTAGGGCTTTGCCTCTTGCCCAATTGCCACCTATCCACATCTCTTCGTTGGCGCCCCAATAACCCCAACTCAATGCTTTATTGGTTAAGTAATTACTGTCTACCAAAGGGTCTTTGTCGTCGCCGTTTACGCCACAGCTTTCAAACAAATCGGCTAGTTGCATCAGGCGATTACCAGCGTGTTTGTGATAGCGGTCTATACTGGCAATGTCAAAACGGGTAACGCCTTTTTCTATGAGTTTCTCTAGGCGTTCTTTGTTGAGCAAATCGCCGTTGGTCTGCAACATTATTTGGGTATTACCTTGGTATTTTTCCTTAACTTTATCTAAAATGGCGTAAAGTAATTTTTTATCCGCTAAAGGTTCGCCACCACTCAAAATAAGGCGATCTACTTTTTCGGGTAAATTATCAATAATGGCCATACAATCTTCTTTGGATATGCGCGCGCCAAACGGACTGCTGTCGTTATAGCAGTGGTCGCAATCGTCGTTGCAGAGTTGGGTAAACACCCAATAGATGGATTGTATGTGGTTGAAATTTTGATTCATAGTTATGTTATTATGTCTTTCCAAAAGGCTATTTCGTTTTTCACACCTGAAGTTTCATCATCATAAAAGGCTTGTTTATTTTGGTATTGTTGCCAATTTCCTTTTTCAATTTTACCAATAGTGTTTCCCATTATAATGGCTTCTTTGATATCGTGGGTTACAAATAGAGCTGAAATGTTTAGTTTACCTACCAAACCTTTAAAAAGTACCTGCATTTTAGTTCGGGTATGGCTGTCTAAAGCACCAAAGGGTTCGTCTAACAATAAAATTTTGGGTTCGACCACCATTGCTCTACCAAATGAGACGCGTTGTTTTTGTCCGCCCGAAAGTTGATGTGGCATTTTGTTTTTGTGTTTTTCAAGCTCTAAATAGGTTAACATTTTTTCGACTTTGGTTTTTATGTCGATGCTTGGTTGTTTTTTGAGTCGTAATCCAAAGGCAATGTTTTCAAAAACGTTTAAATGGGGAAATAAAAGGGCTTCTTGATACAGATACACGATGTTTCGGTTTTGTGCTGGTTGATTACTTATTTCATTTTCGTTTAACCATAATTCGCCTGTGGTTTGTTGTTCTAATCCGGCAATAATTTTAAGCAAAGTGGTTTTTCCACTTCCCGATGTGCCTATAACGCTCAATACTTCGTTGTGTTTTAAGTGCAAATTCACATTGGTCAAAATGCTTTCGTTGCCAAAAGATTTTGAAAGGTTTTTTATGTGAAGTAGTGGCTGCATTAGGCTAAAATAAAGTTTCTGAAATTAGTACGGCTTACCGCCTCTATCTCTGCATTGTAAGTTTCCTGAAAAATGGGATGTTTTTTGATTTTTGAATTGGGATTCCATTTAAACTCATAGCCTTTTATTTTACCCGAATCTTCTTCAACATAATCAATTTCCTGTTGAATGCGAGTTCTCCAAAAATAAGCGTTGGTGATGCTACGGCTGTAAGAAAGTTGTTTTAATCGTTCACTGATTAAAAAATTTTCCCACAAAGCTCCTTTATCATTTCTACTTTCTAAGGGATTAAAATTTCCAATGACCGTATTGCGAATTCCGGTATCGTAAAAATAGATTTTTTGATTGGTTTTTATTTCATTTCTAAGGTTGCGGCTAAAACTGGGAAGTTTAAAAATCACATAGGTTTTTATCAATAAATCTATATAATTACTTACGGTATTTTTATCTATTCCTAGCAACTGCGACAGTTCGTTGTAACTTACTTCACTACCTATCTGCAATGCCAAAGTTCTTACCAATTTTTGTAAAACTTCCGGTTTTCGAATACCGGCATAGCCCAATAAATCTTTATATAAATAGCTATCAGACAATTCTTTAAGATAGTCAATCTCCTCTCCTTGATGGGTAATTACTTCGGGGTACATCCCATAGATAATTCGCATTTCCAACTGTTGCTCTGCGGCCACATACCCGATGTTATTTTCTAATTCCTGCCAACTTATAGGAAATAATTGAAAATCCCATTTTCGCCCTGTTAAGGGTTCGTTTATGTTACTGTTAAGGTCCAATGCCGATGAGCCGCTCACCAAGAGTTGCACTTCTTTAAACTGGTCGGTTATAATTTTGAGTGTTAGGCCAATATTAGAAATTCTTTGTGCTTCATCGATAAAAACGAGTTTGTGTTTCCCCAAAATAGATTTGAGCAATTGGGTGTTGGCATCGGCGAGCAATTCCCGCACCTTAGGGTCATCACCATCTAAAAATAAATGATTGTTGTTTTCTAAAAACAAATTTAAAAGCGTGGTTTTTCCAACCCTTCTTGGGCCTGTAACAACAATGGCTCTTCCCGTAGAAAGTTTTTGATTTATGACTGCTTTGAGTTGTCTTTGTATCATTGTAATTTGTTTCTATTCACCAAATATAATGCTTTTTAGTGAATACAATCACCAAATATACTGCTTTTTGGTGAATAGATAAATAATTTATCGTTTTATAAATATATATCGCTTGTTGATGTATAACAAAATCATTGGCGGTACAACAAGCAAACAGCAGGCCAAAGCTGCATAAAATATATTGGCTTCGTTTATAAAATTGAACACGCTTACGGTTAAAGTTTTAATTTTTCCGGTGCCTATTAAATTGGTCAATCCATATTCAAACCACGAAATGAGAAATACCTGAAAAAAACAAAGTATCAATGCGTTTTTTGAAAGTGGTAATAGTACTTTTTTCAAGGTCTGCCATTTGTTTGCGCCCAAGGTGTAACTCAAGGCTTCCAACTCGTTGATTTGTTTGTTCCAAAAATTGATGTAAATCAGCACGCCATAAGGAAACGCAATGAGAAATTGTGCCAAGGCTACTCCCAAAAAGGTTCCTGATAAATGGGTTAAAATAAAGTAATACTGAAAAATTACGGCCATAATTACGGGCGACAGCAAATAAGGAATGTAGGTTAAAAATAAATAAGTTGATTTCCGTTTGCTATAAGCAATTTCTTTTGAAATAAAAAAAGCTAAAACCGTTACCGTAACAGCCACTAATAGCGAAATACCCAGCGAAAGAAAAAAGGTTTGAAAAAGTTGCGCGTTGCTTTTTTGTAGAAACTCCCAATTGGCAAATGACAATTGCTGAGGCCATATTGCCGGAAATTGCCAACTGCGGCTCAATGAAAGCAAAAGCAAAAACACCAGCGGAAAACCGATGGAACTTATAAATAGATATTGCAATACTTTTTTAAACATTACTGGTTTTGATGGTTAAAAAGCCGATTGTTATTAAGGTATAAAACCACTAGAATTAATAAAATGAGCAGCACATAAAGCAAACTCATTGCATAGCCTTGTGGCATATCATACAGGTTAAAACGTTGTATTTTTTGAAGAACAGCAACCGAAATCATTTGCGGGTTTTGTCGCCCTAAAAGCAGTGGCACTTCATAACTTCCCATTACAAATATGATGAATAAGTAAATGGTGGTTGCGCTTCGTTTTAATAAAATAGGAATGATTACTTTTCTTAAAATCTGGCGATTAGTGGCGCCAAAGGTTTTGGCTAAGTTTACAAAAGAGGGTATTTTTTCGTTTTGGTATAAACTGGCAAACAAAATGATGAAGAATGGTGTGATTAAAAGTATCGATGTGAAAATGATGCCCATTCCAAGGCTATCTTTAATAAGTAACGGAAAACTGTTGATGTCTTGGCTTAATCCTAAGTTAAAACTCATTCGAGAAAGCAAACCCGATTTAGACAACAAGTGAAAACCAAAAAAAGCCATAACCGTAGCTGGAAAACAAAGTGGCAAATAAATAGCGTTGGAGAGAAATCCCTTTTGCAATTGTTTTTGCCAACTCAGTGCGATGCTTAAAGCGATGCTTAAACTCATACCCACACTCACTAAAGCAATGTACAAACTATAACCAATACTGGACCAAAAGGGTTTGTTAAACAAAACCACCTGCCAGGCATCAACATTAAAACCCTGTTTTAAAACGCCAATAATTCCCAGACTAAACAGCAACGCATATACCAATCCTGATGCTACGGGCAATACCACAATAACCAAAAAAAGTATTTTATAAAGGCTACTTTGCTTCATTTTAATTGATAATTTCTTTTCTAAAATCTTCGGCTAACCGAATCATATATTCCGGAGCAAGCTCCATCAATGCTTTGTGTTGAATATCTTTTCTGTTGGGAGCATATCTTCGTTGCGGAATGTTTTCAAGGGCATTTTTTTGAAGTTCTGAAAGTTTATTCAAACTTAAAACCGTCCCATCGCCCCAAACATCGGGATTCATTTTTTTTAATTGTGCTTCGGCCGAAACCATTGCGTTTGCCACCACCATTGCAGCGGCTTTATTACCCGAATTTTTAGTAATACCTAGATAATGTGAGTTTTGAATGGTGCCAAAATCTGGCACATAGGCTCTTGCCGTTTCTGGAAATAGGCCTTCGTTTATTTTATTATCAACTTCGGCATCGTTATTACTCATTGTAAACCACAGTTCGCCACCGGCAAAAAGCTGATGCATTTGCGCTACATTTTCAGGAAAAACTTCGCCTTTATTCCACAAATAGGGCTTTAGTTTTTTAATATAGTTCCAAAGTTCGGTGCTGTATTGGTTGTATTTTTCTTTATCAAATGCACCCGAAAGCGCATCGTTTCCGCCTGCGATATCTATTAAAAGTGCTTTTAAAAAAGTGAGTCCCGTAAAATGGTTGTCGAAAGTAAAAGTTCCAGGATGTTTTTTGACATAGGCTTCCAATTCGGCTCTTGTTAATGGAGGATTTTCTATTTTGTTTTGATCGTAAATTAAGGTCATTTGCACATTGCCCCAAGGTAATTCGAAACCTTCAATGGGTTGCTGAAAATCGATGCCTATAAAAGGATTTTCAAAATCGATGTAACTCGAATTCGGAATCTTATCCGTCCACGGTCCAAAAAGTCCATCTATTTGTTTTATTTGGTAAAAAGTTTCGCCATTAATCCAAACCAAATCGATGTCGCTTTGCGATTTATTGGCCATTTCTTCAGTCATTAGTACTTGCACAATGGCAGCGCCTTGACCACTTGTTATTTCCAGATTGATGTTGTGTTCTTCCTTAACTTTTGGCACTATATAATCTTTCATAAAGCTGTTAATTTTAGAATCGCCTGTCCACATCATCATGGTAACCGTTTTACCATTGGCTTGTTGCTGAATGTCTTCCCACGAAAGTGACAACACATCAACAGCTTCTTGCTTTTTGTTTTCGCCACAAGAAAAAGCCATCACAGATAATAGAATAATTATAAACCTTCTCATAAGCTAAATATAAGAAACCAAAACAGAGAGCATCTAAAACTTCCTGCCTAGTTTTTATTAAAATGAATTAAAACAAATAACGTACACCAAATTGAAACTGTCTTGGTGGTCCGGCATTACGCTGAATAAATCTTCCGCTTGACGCTGGTCCTGCTTGTATTTGGTTACTTTGTGTAGCATTGTTGCTATAACCGCTTAAATTTTCAACATCAAACACATTAAAAATATCGGCTCTTAATTCAATTTTTGTGTGGTTATCGAATGCAAGCTGGTGTTGCACACCCACATCAAAATTGAACGACCAAGGCAAACGGTCGTTGTTACGGCTTTCGCCCGGCGAGCGATCACTGTTACCCACAAAAGCATCGCCAAAACCGGAACCGTCACCGTTTAAATCGGTGGTGCCAAAAATGGCCGCATCGGGAATTCGGTTAATGGGTTGCCCGCTTTGTAAAATAGAAGCTAAGGTTACGGTGGTTCCCTTTAAAGGATAATAGTTGAAAATCCCGTTGATATTATGGGTTCTGTCGTTTATAGACGGACCCCATTCTGTGCCGTAATTATTGCCATCTTGCGCTCTAAAGTTGATGTCTTCGGTATTGTTTTTAAGTGAAGAAAGGGTGTAATTCAATCGGTAAGAATAGTTGTCTTTTCCACGCACCTTTTGAAGGTTGAAGCTGGCTGCCCAATATTCTGATCGTCCTTCAGACTCGCTCATTACCACGTTTCTGGCAACGCCGCTCACTTCTTGACCGTTAATAATACCAACACCGTTTACAATTGGAATGGGCCTAGTGGCATCGGCAACATCGGTAGGTCTCACATCGCTGGGTTGAAAATTGGCATCGATAGGATATTCTGCTGCTGCATTTAAGTTGCGTAAACGGAATAAGTTTTCGCCTCGGTTGTGAAACACATCTATAAAAAATAATTTGTCATCGTCCATTTGTAATTGATAACCCAACGAGAATTGGTGAGATAACGGGTTGTCGTATCCATTCGGATTTAAAATTCTGCGTTCATTTGAAAAAACGCCTTCACGTTGGTCTTGCAAATCGGCACCCGATGGGCCTTGTAAATAAGATACGCCACTAACATTGGCAGAAATGTTTCCGTCGAAAGTAACGCGGTCTATATCGGTATTTGCGGGTAAAATGTCTTGATTGATCAATTCTTGAATTTGCAATCTATAATCTGCCGAAGTAGTGTTTTGCTGCAAGGCATCGCTGTAAAGCGCATAGTTTATTTTGTCGTAAGCAATGCCATAACCGCCTCTTATAGTGCTATTTTGCGTTAATTCGTAATTGAAATTAAATCGTGGCGCAATATTATCGGTGTCGCCCTTGGTGTTGCCTCCTTTGGATAGATTGTCGTAATCATATCGTAAACCAAGTGTAAGGTTTAATTTTTCGTTAACGGCCCACAAATCTTCTACATAAAAGCTAATGATATTTTGGGTTTTACCGAAAGAAGCAGGACGCAATTCAACATTATAATTAACCACTTGTGCATCTAGCGGAATATCGTTAATACCTAAATTTTTATTCACACCGCTGGCTCTCAGTGCGTCTATTTGCGCTTGGGTTAAATCTACGGTATAAATTCCGTTGGGATTGCCACCACCAAACAGCTTGTGGTCGCCACTAATCAGGTTGGCTCCTGCTTTTAGAGTGTGATTATTTACGTAGTATTTAAATTTTTGTTGTACTTGAAATGTGTTTTCAATAGCATCAAACACAAATCCAGGATGCCCAAGTACGGCAATGGTTTCTTCGTTGGGGTTGCGTACAATCACTTGTGGGTTGTTTTCATTTTCGGGGTCGGCATAATTCCATCTAAAACGGCTGTACAGTACATTGGTTTCGGCAGAAAGATTGCCAAAGTTATAACTGTTTTTAAAGGCAATGTTAATGCTGTTGCGTTCTTGCGTGTTTTTGGCGCTTTCAAATTGCACACCACCATCCAATCCGCCACCTTGTCGCTCAACACCTACAATACCAACGTTTGCTCTTAACGAACTTCTAATATTAGCATTCCAATTGTGGTCTATTTTTGCGGTAAAATAATTAAAAGAGTTGTTTCCTCTTACGGTTTCATTTACGCCTAAATCGGGTACGTTTAACAAGTTGTCTTTAATATCAGTGGTGTGTTCAAAATTAAAGAAGTAGAAGGTTTTGTCTTTTTCCAAAGCTCCGCCCACAGCGCCACCGGCTTGGTAACGTGCAAAGCCGTCTTTTACTTGATTTCCAGAAAGGTCGCGTTGCGCAAAAGGACTAGAACCATCAATATCAGGCCCAGGACGAGTGATGAAATAGGCCTCGCCTTTGGTGGTATTACTTCCAGATTTTGTGGTAATATCTATCACGCCATTACTGGTTAAACCATATTCAGCAGAATAATTACTGGTGAAAACGGTGATATCTTTTACAGCTCCAGCAGGAATGTTAAATTTTTGTCCGCCCAAAAAACGCTCGTTATTGTCCATCCCATCAATGGTGTAGGAAGTAAATAGCGAATTTCCACCGTTGACACTCACATTGGGCGCTTCCGGAAAAAATCCGGTGGCTTGTGTAACGTTTGGCAAACGGAATAGCACACGTGTAATATCTCTACCTTCAACCGGAATTTCTTCAATTTCTTCGGCTTTTAACTCAAAAGAAACTTCGGCGTCGCGACGGTTGATTTTTGCAATGGCACGATTGGTAAGCACTACTTCTTCTAGTTCTTGTTGGTTAGTTATGCTTTTTGAAAGTTCTAATTGAATGTTTGGACTTTGATTGGAGCGCACGTCAATTCGGCTGCTAAAAGACGAAGCGTATTGATTGTTTCCTTCAAAAAAAACTTGATAGCCATTTAAAACAGGAATGTTTCTAAAAATAGCTTTTCCTTGTTGGTTGGTGGTTTGGGTAAGGTTGATGCCTTGTGAATTGTTTACTAATTTAATTTCGATATTTGGTATAACTTGGTTGGTTTCGGTGTCGATTACCGTTACAGTAAAATCGTCTTGTGCTACTGCTGTTATTGAAAAGCCAAGCAACACCCATAGTAATAGATGCTTCATTATTTAAAATGTTTTTTGTTAATAAAAATAAAATGTTTAAAAACTAAATATGAAGCAATTGCGGAGATCCTTTGTTAAAGTAAGTTGTATTACAAAGGGAATGATAAAGTGAAGTATTGTTGTCGGGGATTGGTTTTAAAGAACGAATTATTTGCTTTAAAACGAGCAAAATACCCACTGAAATTTGATGAATTTTATCTTTTAAAATGGCTTTTATATCGGCAATAAAATCGATGTCCTGAAGGGTTTCAAGAAAGCAGATAACATCATTTTTTTTGGTAATTAAACGCGCAATGGTTTTGGTAAGTTGCCCGGTTTGCCAGGGTAATTTTAAAAAAGTTTTTGTGTTGAAATGTGATTTTTTAAGTCCCATTAAATAAAAACCACCGTCTCTTGACGGCCCTAAAACCAGTTGGTTGTTTTGTAGTTTTTCAACCGCCTCTAAAATATGTTTTGGTTGTAAATGTGGTGTATCGTTACCAATGGTGATTACATTATTAAAACCTTGATTGTAAACTTCCTGAATAGCATTGGTAAAACGTTCGGCGAAATTGGTTCCTACTTGTTCTTTTTCTGTATAAACAAAATACGGAAGTTTGGTTTTATGAATGGTTTTTAAGACATGTTCATTCATTTTTTTCCACAGCATAGCCGATTGTTTTTTTCTGCAAACAATTGGTTTTAAATTACTTTCGGCTTTTTCAGTTTGAGCAAAAAGTAAAATGGCTGTTGTTTTATACAATTCTTCTTTTAACATCTGTATATTCTATGACGTGAGAAAGTGTAATCCTTACAAATATATCTATAAAATATAAAAAAGCAATTTGTCAGGAATCTACAGTTTTTTGGTCTAGACAAATAAAGCCATGTGGTTTAAAGATTGCTTAACATTAATGTAAAAACCATCAATAAAAATTTCAATTTATAGTCAATTCAACAATAAACAGTTTTTTTTAAAAGATGAAAAGCTGTAAACATTTAAAATTTAACAATATCATGAAAAATATAATTTTAGCATTTGTAGTATTGGGTCTGTTTTTCAGCACATTGCAAGCGCAGGATTTCTCTGGTTTGTATGAGACTACCGTTAAATCTGTAGTGACTATTGTAACAAGCGATTACGAGATAAAAAATGGAGCCGTAGCACAAACTGGAGGTATAGGCTCGGGAGTACTTATTGATACCATAGGACATGTTATTACTGCATCTCATGTGGTTCATAATGCGAATTCCATAAAAGTAAAATTTAACTCGGGTAGCATTATTGATGCACAAATAATTTCTTCAATTCCTTCAACAGATATTGCATTGTTAAAGTTAGAATACCTTCCTAAAAATGCAATTCCGGCACTTATTGGGAACTCCGATAAAACTAAAATAGGAGAGTCTATTTTTATTATTGGAGCACCATTAGGGTTAGAATATTCGTTTTCAACAGGACATTTAAGCGGTAAAATGAACAAGAGCATGTTGTCTAGAGGGCAGATTATTGAATTTTTACAAACAGATGCCGCTATCAATCATGGGAATTCTGGTGGACCCATGTTTAATGACAAAGGAGAGGTTATTGGTATAGTTAGTTTTATATTATCCCAAAGTGGTGGTTTTGAAGGTGTTGGTTTTTCTGTTTCTATTACGCCAGCTATTAAAATGTTGTTTGAAACCAGTTCTATTTGGACCGGTTTTGATGGCTATTTTTTAGATGAAAGATTAGCGGGGATTTTAAATATTCCTCAGAATTCTGGCATGTTAGTACAGCGAGTCATAGATAAATCAATAGCTTCAAAAATTGGTATGCGCGGTGGCTATTTAAAATTTAATTATCTAGGAAATGAAATTTTATTAGGAGGCGATATTATATTAAGCGTGTTAGGAACTAGTTGCGATACGCCCCATAACTTCAACTCTATTAAAGAGCAAATAAAATCGCTTCAAAAAGGGCAATCTGTATATATGACCATTTTAAGAAAAGGTGAAATTATGGATGTCTATTTAGATATGTAATTAAATAATTTAAATGGATAAATATGGTTTATATCCGATGGTTTAAAAATAAAGGATTTACCAAGTAAGTATAGAGTTTGTTTCATTATGCCCATTTTATCAGGTATTATTCGAACTTGGAATAACCTAAAATGTTAAAAATATTGTGTATCTGTCAGGTTTTATAGTTAGTTCGTCTAAACAACTATTAAATGCTGTAAAAAACCTATATGAAAAAGTTATTCCTTCTTATTTTTTTATTTTCTGTTGGTACATACGCTCAAACATGTTGCTCTGGTGGAGTGCCACTTTCAAATAATTTAGGGTTGCCCAATGAGGGAAAGGGTGTTTTTGTAGTGGGTTTAAATTATGATTATAATAACCTAAACACGTTAAATGCTGGGACAGAAAAATTGGATGATAATTCTCGTCAGCGAATCACAAATTCTGTTTTATTAAATTTTGGATATGCCTTTACAGATCGGTTATCTGTAGAGACCCTTTTTACATGGGTAAACCAAACAAGAACCATTACTCAATTTGGAAATGAAAATTTCACAGAAACTTCAGGAATTGGTGATGCGGTATTATTAATTAAATATTCCATACCTGAAATTTTAGGAAAAAGAACGCTTTTAAATTTAGGTGTAGGTACAAAAATACCATTTGGGGAATCAGATATTTTAAACGATCAAGGCATTCAACTAACGGCAGATTTGCAGCCTGGAAGCGGTGCTTGGGATGTTTTGGGTTGGTTTTCGGCATCTAAAGGATTAAATTTTAGACCATCAGCAACACTTTCTGCAACAGCAACTTATAGATTTACTGGAGTAAATAACTCCTATTTAAATAATACAGCGACTTATGAATTTGGAAACGAAATACAAACCAATTTAGGGTACACTGATCAGTTCTTAATGTTTAACACATTATTTAATCCAGGGTTGATCTTTAAATACCGAAAAGCTTTTGAAGATAAAATAGATGATTTTGGAATTCCTAATACTGGCGGTGAATGGGTTTTTATCCGACCTGAACTTGGAGCTCAATTAACACCACAGATAAATATGATTTCAAGAGTTGAATTGCCTATATATAGTAATGTGGTAGGTACACAATTAACACCAACGGTTAGGTTTACTATTGGCGTTACTGTTAAGTTAAAACCAAAGCAAACAAACATTTTAAATATAATACCATGAAAAAGAAAATTATTGTATTAGTTTGTACAGGATTATTAATATCTTGTAGTTCTTCAAGTAACGAAGATTCAGGTACTGGTCAAAATTCAAATAACCCTCCAACAGATTCCGAATCTGGATCTGGAAACGTAACTTGGAGTATTCCACAATCACAAGTTTTAGATGGTGGTCCAGGTAAAGATGGAATACCAGCTTTGGTTAATCCGAACTTCGTAAATATCCAGAGTATAAATTATTTAAATGATACCGATTTTGTACTCGGGTTTAAACAAGGTGAAGATGTCAGAGCTTATCCGCATGCTATCTTAGATTGGCATGAAATTGTTAATGATAATATAGGTAGTGTTTCAGTAGCGGTTACTTATTGTCCGCTTACAGGCACTGGAATTGGCTGGAATAGGATTTTAAAAGGTAAAGAAACTACATTTGGTGTTTCAGGTTTATTATATAACACAAATTTAATTCCTTATGATAGGGAAACAAATAGCAATTGGTCCCAGATTTTAAATGAATCTGTTAACGGAACATTGCTGGGTGAAAAAGCCGATTTAATTCAGTTATTTGAAACTGATTGGAAAACATGGAAAGCCTTATATCCAAATTCTAAAGTATTAAGTAATAATACAGGTTTTTCTAGAACATATGGTATATCGCCATATGGAGATTATAATACAAACAACAATAGGTTTTTATTCCCAGTGCCAAAAGACCCGAGAATGCCTTCAAAAGAAAGAGTCCTTGCTATTGTTGACGGAGATGATTCCAAAGCATATAGATTTAGTAGTTTTATCTCTCAAAACATCATAAAAGATTCATTCAAAAGTAAAAATTATATGTTGGTGGGAAACCCAAACTTTATTGTATCTTTTGAGTTGGATGCCAATACTGAAGAATTGATTTTTGAATATGTTTATAATGGGTCAGAAATATTATTAAAAGATAATGAAGGCTCAGAATGGAATGTTTTTGGTGAAGCCGTTTCTGGACCAAGAATGGGAGAGTTTTTAAAACCTGCACCGGCATTTATGGCATTTTGGTTTTCAGTACCAGCATTTTATATAACCGATATTTATGTCAATTAAAAACTGCGTTTTACATTTAATGTTTAATAATAAAACCACAACCTAAAGGCTAAAAGGATTTTAATGTATAGACTTTAAGCATTTTGAATTAGTCAAATTTTAAGTAATAAAGAGTGCGAAACAAAATCGTACTCTTTATTTTATTTAAATTGTTGTCGTCAAAATCAAGTCACTTTAATTAAGATGTTTAGTTAATTCATTTTAGCTATAGGAATGGTTTTAATAATTTTAATGTTATTAATATCAAACTAAATAAAAAAAAAGCTACACCAGAGCTTATTTAAATTATATACACTATGAAAAGAATATTTATATTTTGCTTATTAATTTCTGCATTAAACTCATTTAAAAGTCAAGTAAATGCACAAACTCTAACCGAACCAACAGGCGATTATGCTAGTTTAGGAATGAAAGATACCTACATACCAAAAGGGCTAAATGTTGGAGAAGACGCTCCAAAAGTTACATTTTTAACTTCCGAAAACAATAAAGAAACTTTAGCATCTTACTATCAAAAACAACCAGTAGTCATCATTTTTTATCGTGGTTATTGGTGTCCAGTATGTAACAAACATCTTTCCGGATTTGCTGAAAAGGCGAAACAGATTGAAGAAGCAGGGGCAACATTAATTGCAATTTCATCTGAAAGTTATGAGAATGTGGAGAAAACAAAAGAACAAACGGGTGCAGCTTTTACCATTGTGTCTGATGCAGATGGTAGTATTATGAAAGCTTTTGATGTGAGTTACCATGTTACAGATAGCTACCAAGACATGATTCAAGCTAGGTTAAAAGCCTCCATTAAAGAAACCAATGCTAATAAAGAAGCAGACCTTCCTGTACCTGCAACTTTTATCATTGATAAAAAAGGAACGATTGTTTACAAACAATTTAACCCTAATTACAAAGTAAGGGCTTCGGTTGAGGATATTTTAAAGAATTTACCAAAATAGTTTTATGATTTAAATATTGTTAAAATTTAAACGCACTTGTCAGGAATTTAATTTTTAATTGTCTACTTATCATATCGATTAATCAAAAACATTAAAATATGCCTACAAACATCAAGATTAAAAACCTACCTTCTGGATATCAAAGTATTATTAGTAATGGTAAACATAGTATTATAGGTGATGAGCCTATAAGTAGCAAAGGAACCGATTTAGGGTTTTCTCCAACAGATTTGATACTGTCTGGTTTAGCAATGTGTAAAGTAGCCACCGTTCGGTTTATTGCTCGCAAAAACGGGTGGGATATTGGAAATGTAGAAGCCGAATTAGATCAAATGGTAAAACGAGGAGAAAATAATAAACTCAATACAACAGTAAATGTTTCTATATCTATTGAAGGAAACATTACAGACGATCAAAGAGCAGAATTACTCAGTCAAGCCGATGCTTGTTATGTACACAGAATGATTGAAGGTGATTGGAATATTCAAAAATCAACGGTTTTAAATGAACTTTCAATATTATAATTTTATTATGAAAACACTACTATTTTTAGGATTATTATTTTTTATGATAGTTGGACTATACAGTTTTAAAAAACCAAATACCAGTGAAATTTCAGACTTAAAGGGTATTCAGTTTTTTGAAGGTACTTTTCAAGAAGCGTTACTAAAAGCCAAAGATTTAAACAAACCCATTTTTTTAGACGTTTATGCTAAATGGTGTGGACCATGTAAATTATTAAAGAAAACCACTTTTAAAGACGAAGAAGTTGGTGCTTATTTTAATGCCAACTTTATAAACATAGCGATTGACGGTGAAACAAAAGAAGGTAACGAACTATTGAGAAAATATAATATTAGAGCCTATCCTTCACTACTTATAGTAGACAGTAATGGCGAAGTAAAAGCAAGGGCAACAGGCTATCAAAAATCAAGAATTTTAATCAATTTTGGGAAGCGAGTTATTCCTTAATTATTTGTAATTAGAACAAATATTTTATGAGTTTACAATTTATTTTTAAATATAATATATAGATTAAATGAAAGTTAAAAACCTGTTTTTCATTGTTATATTTTTGGTTTCTATACAATTATTTTCACAATCAGACGAACGTAAATCTAATAGAAAAATAGAGATAGGAACCGAATTACAATTATATCCGGTGGGATATATGCCCATGATAACTTCAAATATTTTCATAAAAGAGGATTGGGCACTTCGTTTTAGAATTGGAGGTAATTTTGCCAATCGAGAAGATTTTAGTGGCTTTAATGATGATGAAGTTGCTAAAGGTTTTGGAGGGAGTTTTGGTTTGGTAAAATATGTGCCCTATTGGAAAGGAAATATTGTTTTTGGTGCTTCTCTAGATACTTGGAATATGTGGACCAAATGGAAAGATGGGTTAAATACCATAAACCCAACTTCTGGAACTACTTATAACTTGGTAATACAGCCTTGGGTCAATGCAGGGTTTTTGTATGATCTATCCAATCAATGGAATGCTGGAATTTCATTGGGTTTTGGTAGAGAAATAAATGTTATTACCAGTGGAGAAGATGTAGGGGAAGGATGGATGGGCATTGCTACATTTTCAATAAACTATGTTCTAAATTGATAAGAATTATATTTTGAAATTTATCACATTTTAAATATAATTCTTGGCTTAGGTATATTAATGTACTGTTAGTTTAATAGTATTTTATGTTAATTAGTTACATTAAAATTTTTAAAAATTAATAGCCTTTTACGTGTTCTTGAAACTTTACATAGGGTTACTTTCGGGTTAAATATTTTTTCTTATTGAAAATTTGAATAGTAGACTAATTTGTGATTTAACATTAAATCATCAAAGTCCGCAATAATTTTTATTGGGATAAACTTTTTGGAACCTATAAAATGTTTTTGAATTATTTAAATCAAATCACGTATCATTTTAGCTGCAATTTCAGGAGTGATATCTCTTTGAGGAGAACCAAACATTTCATAGCCAACCATAAACTTCTTAACGGTTGCACTTCTTAATAAAGGCGGATAAAAACTCATGTGCCAATGCCAATGTTTGTTGTCTTCTTCATTGGTGGGAGACTGATGTATTCCGCTTGAATAAGGGAATGAGGTGTTAAACAATGTATCGTATGCCTTTGTTAAAACAGAGATTGCCTCAGAAAAAAGCTTGGTATCTTGAGAATTCATTGAAACAATGTTTGGTTGCCATGCTTTAGGAACAATCATGGCTTCAAACGGCCATATGGCCCAAAATGGAATCAATACAACAAAACCATCATTTTCAAAAATAATGCGTTCTTGTAGCTCTAATTCTTGTTTTAGGTAATCGCCTAAAAGACTGATTTTGTGTTTCTTATAATAGGTTAATTGCTGTTTGTCTTTCTTTTGCACTTCGTTTGGAAGGGTTGATTGGCTCCATATTTGTCCATGTGGATGCGGATTGCTGCATCCCATAACGGCGCCTTTGTTTTCAAAAATTTGTACATAGTTAATGTTAGGAATGGCTCCAAGAGTTGTGTATTCCTTTTGCCAGGCAACCACCACTTTTTGAATATTTTCAAAGGTCATTTGTGCCAAACTTTTAGAATGGTCTGGACTAAAACAAATCACTTTACAAATACCTTGTTCGCTGTGTGCTTCTAGCAGACCTTCTTTAAATTTAAAGGTTTTAGATTCATTTTGTAAGGCAGCAAAATCATTGGTAAAAATAAAAACATCTTCGTATTTTGGATTTTGTTCTCCGTTAATACGAGTGTTTCCAGCACATAAATAACAGCTTTCATCATGGCTTGGCCTTACTTCTTGCGAAATCGCTTCATTTTGTCCCTGCCAAGGTCTTTTAGCACGATGTGGTGATACCAAAACCCATTCTCCCGTAAGAATGTTTAAACGTTTGTGTGAGTAATCTTGTAAATCTGTTTTCATATAAAATATTAGGCTGGCTTATTAAATTAATCCTGTTCCGTTAGAAAGTTTCACCGAATAAAATGAACAATCTTTACCGAACTTATTTGAATAGGCTTTAGAAACTAAGGCCTTAAAAGATATTGTTTCTGTTTTCTCTATCAAGTTTATAGTGCAACCACCAAAACCACCGCCCATCATTCTCGCTCCTAAAACATGACTGTTTGATTTGGCCTGGTCTACTAAAAAATCCAATTCTTCACAACTTACTTTATATTGGTTACGCAACCCTTCGTGAGATGCGTAAATCAATTTTCCCAAGGTTTTCAAATCGCCTTCTTCCATAGCTTTTGAAGCCCTGACCGCTCGTTCATTTTCCTGAATGACGTATAAGGCTTTTTGATAGTTTTCGGGTGTTACTTGGTCTTTAATAGATTTTAAATCAAATTCTGTAGCATCTCTTAATGCTTTTACTTGAAGCATATTGGCAATAGATTCACAAACAGAACGCCTATCATTATAAGCGCTATCGGATAAGCTGTGCTTTACGTTGGTGTTGATTAATAAAAGCTCATGATCTTTAAAATCTATTTTGAAAGGTTTTGATTTTATGGTTCTGCAATCCAATAATAAAGCATGGTTTTCTATACCAAACATACTGGCATATTGGTCCATGATTCCACATTTCACACCTACATAGTTGTGCTCTGCCTTTTGGGATATTAAAATCATATCTTCTTTTGATAGGCCTAAATTGAAAAGCTCATTGAGTCCAAATACCACACTGTTTTCTAAAGCAGCTGAGGATGACATGCCAGCACCACCAGGAATATCGCCACCAAAGGCGATATTAAAATTGCCGATGGTTTTACTACGGTTTTGAATTTCGGCTACCACACCAAGAATGTAGTTTTGCCAGCTTCCTTCGGCAGATGGTTTTAAACTATTTAACGAAAACGCTATGGTTTCATCTTTGTCAACAGCAAAGGCACTTGAATGATTTAAATGACACTTTCCAATGGCAGCTACAATACCTTTATTTACTGCTGCGGGAAATACAAACCCATCATTATAATCGGTATGTTCTCCAATAATATTGATTCTTCCAGGTGAGAATATCATCAAGGGTTCACTATCAAATTTATTGATAAAACTATGTTTAATGTTGGCTATTAAAGTTGTATTCATTTTTAAAATTACTTTATTAAGAGGTTCCACGAAATATTATAAATTTCATTTGGACTTAAGGTTTTTAACCCTATGCCATTATTTAAACTATTGGATATTCCAGTAGTTGGTTCAATGGCAATGGTATTTGGTTTTGGTGGCGTGTATAGTTGTAAAAAACAATTTTTTTCTGAAGATTTTAAAACAACATGATACGTTGGTGTTTCAAAAGAAACTTTATTGGAATCTAAAATAAAACAATCGTCCAAGGTTTTGTTTTCAATTTTGAATGGATCATTGATATCTACATAGTTTATTCCGAGAGTGATATTTCTTTTATCAAAAACAGTGGTCTTATTACTTTTAAACCCTACGTTGCTATTAAATAAATCCTGACTATGGAAATAAGGATGCCAACCTATGGTAAAAGGAAATGTTTTGGTGCCTGTGTTTTTTACAACAACACTCAAATCCATTTGGTCTTTTGTTAAGGTATATTTTAAATCAATGGTATAAGTATAAGGAAAACCTTTGCAGTATTGTGTTTCTTCATACCTAAGTAAAACAAAAGCCTTTTCTTTTGCTGTATTTTGCTCAATCAACTCAAAAGTTTTATTATAAACCAATCCATGCAATGCATTAATTTCTTCGGATTGATTGATGTCTAAACAATATTCTTTACCCTCAAATTCATAAACGCCATCTGCAACTCTGTTGGCAAATGGAAAAAGAATTGCAGAGGCGTAGGTATTGTTATAAGTTAAAGGATGCAAATCTTTTATAATAAGGTGGTTGTTAAGAATTAACTCTTGTAAACTACCACCTAAACTCAAATGAATCTTTGCGTAGGACACCTTTTTAGGGTGAGAAATCTCTAAGAAGTTATGATTGTTAGCTGAATCTTGTATGTGCTTAATAGTGTACAATGATTGTTTTTATAGATTTTTTTATTTAAAGCAAAGATGACAAATAAAATGATACATTAAAAGGGCAAATGAATCAAATATTGGTATATATTAATCAATTTTAGCATAGTTTTTATGCCCTAAATAGATTAGATTAAAAAAACCAATATTAACGCAGTTTTAAATAAGTTTTACTTTTAATAATAATATATTTAAGAAAGGGCCAACATGAATGCCGCTGCTAAACAGGCTCCAACTATTGGACCTAAAACAGGAATCCATGCGTAGCCCCAATTACTTGAGGCCTTATTTTTTATAGGGAGAAAGGCATGCACAATTCTTGGCCCCAAATCTCGAGCTGGATTTATGGCGTAGCCAGTTGTACCACCTAAGGACAAACCTATTGACCAAACTAAAAAAGCAACCGGTAAGGCTCCTAAAGACCCCAAGCCAATAATGGTATTGGTATCATTAATGGAAGCATTCGAAAAATACAAAATGGTAAATATTAGTACAAACGTACCCGTAACTTCACTAAAAAGATTTGTAAAAGTGTGTCTTATTGCTGGGGCTGTACAAAAAACCGCTTTTTTAGAATCGGCATCTTCTGTTGCCTCAAAATGGTTTTTATAAAACATCCAAACCAGTATTGCGCCAATCATAGCGCCAATTATTTGTGCTAAAATATAGCTCGGCACATCTTTCCACGCGAATTTACCTGCCATAGCCAAACCGATGCTAACTGCTGGATTAATATGTGCACCACTATAAGGTCCAGAAATTACAACCGCCACATAAACTGCCAAAGCCCAACCGGTGGTAATAACCATCCATCCACTGCTAAATCCATTGGTTTTGTTTAATACTACGTTAGCAACTACGCCTCCTCCTAATAAAATAAGTATGGCTGTTCCTATAATTTCTGAAATAAATGGTGTCATGGTTAGTTCGTTTAGTTATGTGTTATTTTTATTTGACCAATATTCAAGGGCATCAATAGCATTGTACCATCCTTTGATGTTTTTATTAATGGTGTTTCTTTTTTCATTTGGAATAAAGCGCGTATCTGTTTGCCATATTTCTTGAATTTCTTCTGGACTGTCCCAAAATCCGATGGCTAAACCAGCTAAAAAGGCAGCACCCATGGCAGTTGTTTCAACTACTTTTGGTCGTACAGTAATGGTATTTAAAACATCTGCTTGAAATTGCATAAGCATATTATTTACCGTAGCGCCACCATCAACACGCAACTCTTTAATGGAAATTCCAGAATCTGCTTCCATGGCTTTTAAAACATCCATGGTTTGATACGCGATAGATTCCACAGAAGCTCGAGCAATATGTGCGTCTGTACTGCCTCTGGTAAGGCCAAATATGGTACCTTGGGCTTGCTGATTCCAATGAGGTGCTCCTAAACCGGCAAATGCAGGTACAAAATATACGCCTTCTGAACTTTCTACGGAACTTGCAAGTTTTTCTACATCTGCCGAATTTCTAATAATTTTTAAACCATCTCTAAGCCATTGTACTACCGCGCCAGCAATAAAAATACTGCCTTCAAAGGCATAGGTTGTTTTTCCGTTAATTTTCCAAGCTACGGTAGTTAATAAATTGTTTTTGGAAACAATAGGTTTGTTGCCAATATTCATTAACATAAAACAACCGGTTCCATAGGTGTTTTTTACCATACCTATTTTAGTGCACATTTGCCCAAACAAAGCCGCTTGTTGGTCTCCTGCAATACCAGAAATAGGAATTTTAGAATCGTAAAATGTAGATTGTGTATGTCCATAAACCTCACTGGATTGTTTTACTTCTGGCAACATGCTTTTAGGAATAGTTAATAATTCAAGTAACTCCTCATCCCAATCCATGGTATTAATATTGAACAATAAAGTTCTGGAAGCATTGGTTACATCGGTTACATGTTTTTTGCCTTTTGTAAAATTCCATATTAACCAAGTATCAACGGTTCCCATAACAAGATCACCGGCTTCAGCTTTTTGTCTTGCGCCTTCAACGTTATCTAAAATCCATTTAACTTTAGTTCCAGAAAAATATGAGTCTATAACTAAACCTGTTTTTTCTCTTATCGTTTTTTGGTAACCTTGCGCTTTGAGTTCATTACAATATGAAGAGGTTCGTTTATCTTGCCAAACAATGGCATTGTAAGCGGGTTTTCCGGTTTTTTTATCCCAAACCACTACAGTTTCTCGCTGATTGGTTATACCAATGGCAGCTATATTTTCTACATTCAATCCGTTTTTTGCTATGGCTTCGGCTGCAACACCGGTTTGGGTCGACCAAATTTCTAGAGGATCATGTTCTACCCAACCAGGCTTAGGGAAATATTGAGTAAATTCTTTTTGGGCTACAGAAATTATACTGCCTTTTTTATTAAAAACCAGAGCTCTTGAGCTTGTGGTTCCTTGGTCTAATGCTAGTATGTATTTTTCCATGTTTTTAAATGAGTGGTTAAAAAAACTTGTTAGAATGTAAAAAGATAATAAAATTAAATAAGGTAATGGCTTGCTGTTTTTGTAAAGCTAGCAATTTGTTCTAACTCCCAATCTTTGTTCTTGTTTAATTCTTTTCCTAATATTGTTGCTACTTGCGGAGCTATTTCAAGAGCTGCTTTTGCATCAAGAAACAGGATTCTTACGCGTCTTGCCAAAACATCTTCAATGGTTCTTGCCATTTCATTTCTAACGGCCCAAATAACTTCTGCTTTTAAAAACTCTAATCTTGGATGTAGCTTTTTACCCCATTCAGGAAATTCATTTATAAGTTCCTTAATAGCCTTTCTGTCGGTTCCATAAATAGATAAGTGGTCAGGTTTGTCTATAACGCCATTTGCGCCATGTATTAATAAATCTTTGGTTTTACAAGGCACATTTGGTAATTTACCTATTTCTATAGCTTTGCTTAAAGTGTCCTGTGCCATTCGGCGATAAGTAGTCCATTTGCCTCCAGTTATGGTAATTAAGCCAGAATTTGATACTATAATTTTATGGCTTCTAGATATTTCTTTTGTTTTTTCTGCCTTGTTTTTTGGAGCTGCTAATGGCCTTAATCCAACAAATACGCTCAAGACATCTTTTTTTGAAATGGTTTTTTTTAAATATTTATTTGCAGCAGATAAAATAAAATCGACTTCTTTTTTTAATGCTCTTGGTTCTAAACTATGGCTTTCTAGTAAAGTATCGGTGGTTCCTACTAGAACTCTATGATGCCAAGGTACTAAAAATAAAACTCTACCATCCTCTGTTTTTGGTATCATAATGGCATCTTTACCAGGCAAAAATGATTTGTCTAGCACTAAATGTACGCCTTGACTTGGACGAATTATGTTTTTTGCCCTAGCATCATCCATTTTTAAAACGTTATCTGTAAAAACACCTGTGGCATTAATAACCAATTTGGCATTTAACGTATAGGTTATATAGGTTTCGGCATCCTTAGCAACCACACCACAAATGATTCCTTTTTCGTTTTTTAACAATTGCTCTACTTTAAAATGGTTTAAAACGGTAGCACCATGTTCAATAGCGCTCTGTGCCAAATTTATAGCCAATCTTGAATCGTCAAACTGGCCATCTTGATATACCACGCCTCCTTTAAGGTTCTCTTCCTTAATGGTTTGTAATCGTAATTGGGTCTCGTTTTTTGATATTCTTACAGATTTCCCAAAACTAAGTTTGCCTGCTAAAAAATCATATACTTTTAATCCTATAGTATAAAGCAGGTTATCCCACCACTTGTAATTAGGGATGATAAAAGATTGTTTACTAACTATATGAGACGCATTTTTAAGCATTAAACCTCTCTCATAAAGTGCTTCCTTAACTAAATCTATATTGCCTTGAGCCAAATATCTAACACCGCCATGCACCAGTTTAGTGCTTCTGCTTGAAGTTCCTTTTGCAAAGTCCACTTGTTCTAAAAGCAATGTTTTATAGTTTCTTGTTGCGCAGTCTAGTGCAATACCAAGGCCTGTGGCGCCTCCGCCAATAATAATAACATCCCAAAATGGTTGTGATTTTAACTGATTGATTAGTCTATTTCTATTGAACAAGTTTGTTATGTTTGGTTATTATTAGTTTTATATAGTTTCAAATGTATAAATAAATATATAAAACGAAATTAAATGAAACATTATTTTATTTAATTATGATTTAAATAATGCTTAATTATTTCGTTTTCTTTCATTTTGTTATATTTGTTTTATGCAAAGACATGAAATCATTTTAAATACGCTTGTAAAAGAGAAGCACATTGAGGTCCTGGATTTATGCAGGCAATTAAATGTTTCGGCGGTTACTATCAGAAAAGATTTAAAATTTTTGGAAGAGAAAGGGCTGCTTTTTAGGACACATGGAGGAGCTTCTTTAGAAAATCCTTATATAAATGAAAAAGGAGTTGTTGAAAAAGAAAAAATTTATGTTGAAGAGAAAAATGGTATTGCCCAAGCTGCAGCAAAACTTATAGATGAAAATGATTCTATTATGATGGCTTCAGGAACTACAGTTCAGGCGCTTTCAAAGTTTATAAAACCCAAAAATAAGTTAACAGTTATTACATCGTCATTACATGCTGTTTTGCATTTAATTCATGATAAAAATATAAAAATTTTACAACTAGGAGGCTACATACGGCATAGTTCGGCATCTGTAATTGGATCCTACGCAGGCGATATATTGAATAACATATCTTGTAGCAAATTGTTTTTGGGGGTTGATGGGATCGATTTTGAATATGGGCTGTCCACGACAAACTTAGAAGAAGCCCAATTAAACCAAAAAATGTTAGCTTCAGCTCAAAAAACGATTGTACTGGCAGACGCCTCTAAATTTGGAAAAAAAAGTTTTGCTAAAATATGCGATTTAAGTGCTATTAACGAAATAATAACTGACAAGGGGATTTCTGAATTAACCAAAAAAAAATTAGAAGAGAAGGGCGTTAAAGTAACGATTGTATAACTGTATTTAAATTTATAATATCTATTTTGATTGTCATTAATTTGGCATAATAAAGTTTTACATATCAGGTCGTTGACAATCGAGACCTCTTTGTTAATTTATTTAGTATGAAAGCCTCTCGACTACGATCGAGGTGACTGTAATTTAAGACTGATTACGTACAATTAAAGACCATTGCAAAACCTAGATTAATTTCAATTTGCATTTCCAATATCAAATTTCGGTCTAAATTTCATTCATTTTTAGGTTTTTAGTTGATTTTAAGTTGGATAATCCTGTTTTTAACGTTCGTTTTTCCTTAATTTTTACAAATGGACGCAAGTATCCCTGAACTTC
>Ga0210025_1000158_pt1 | contig 100372 bp, 90 predicted proteins | sample CryGeyme20150102_FD_183989 | JGI IMG/M metagenome (GOLD analysis project Ga0210025, IMG submission 183989) | Groundwater microbial communities from Crystal Geyser aquifers in Utah, USA - Crystal Geyser metaG 2015-0102 (SPAdes) (version 2) | ecosystem: Environmental > Aquatic > Deep subsurface >...
ATTTGTTCTTAACAACATCCCATCTTGGAACATGGAAAACCTAGATCTACTCCTGCCACAAAACTTCAGAAGATTAAATAGTCATACGTAGTTGCTCGGGCGGATACAGAGATTCAACTAAACCAACCACATATTGTAAAATTACCGACGCATCTAAAGTTGAAACCGTTTCATCTGAGGTAACATCTGCATTATTGAGCTGCTCTTCTGTTAATTCGATAGCGGAAACTAGATTTTTAAGAATCAAAGATGCATCGAATGCCGTTACATGACCATTTAAAGAAACGTCACCATAACTCGGTTCAACAACTAGTGTTTCTGCCAAAACGAAACCATCTGTTGTGGTATAGACATCACCCATTAATTCATCAACCTGAACAGATGTAAAGCTTAATGTATAGGTAGAATTGACTTCGGCTGTTTCTCCAACACGTCCATAAACCACGGCTAAGGTATCAAATCCTGTAAATGACTCACTTCCAGCTCCGGCAACGGCAATAATCATATTGTTTTCACCAGATGCAACTTCCCAGCCTAATTTGGTAAATAGCGAATTATCAAAACTTATGTTATCAATCGTTAATTCAGATGGATACATGAATTCAAACTGAACAGAAGAAATCGATTCACCTGTTTTGGTTTCAAGTGTAATCGGAATCATAAAACTTCCACCAATTGGAGCAGAGGTCGATTCCATAACAAAGCTGTGTTTTGAAAAATTTTCATTTGTAGCTATAACATTTTTTCCAGCAAATGCAACAGAGGGTAATTGATTAGGCGAATTCCACCATGAACTTCTTGTATTTGGTTTATATGACCAATTTGATTGTGTTTCTCTTCCAAATCCATCATTATCGTTTATTGCAAATGTGAAAGGATAAAGTCTCATTTCTGCATCATTTGGAAGATCAACTAATTTATCACTTAGTTCTCCACCTTGTAATTGTTCAACATTTATTGCAGTCATCAATTTATAACCAATTACATTATTGCTTTCGTCAAATAATTGACTAACATTAGTTACAGAGTTTGGCATCAGTGAAGAAAATCTAAAGTTTTCATAAACAAAACCAGTCTCACTATCTGAATATTTTCCTAAACGAAATTGATAATCAGGTTCTTCGCCTCGCATTGAAAAATCATGTGAAGATCCATTTAAAAAGGATTCAACTGAGTAGCCACCAAAACCTAATTCGATACTATCAAAATCCCATCCTGAAATTGCACCTGCCATAGAACTTACATATTGACTCAAATTATCTTTTACTTCTGCATAAAAAATAATGAAATTACCTGTTTCGGCACCTTCAAAATACACAGCCCAAGCTTTAGCACTTAAATCATGTTCATCATCTTGAACATTACCTTCGGTAACTTTCGATTCAGGTGTAATAACAAAAGGTAGAATATTAGTAGGAAAATTATCCTTAGAAACTATACCAGCATTCATATCATCAAGAATGCTAAATGCTGTGGCTTCATCCACTTCTTGAATCCATGGAGTTGATTTTACAGCACCTGTTACAGATTTGTAACTTGAAGCAATACTTTGATTTTCTGTTCCAAAATCACTAATTGAGGTTACAGCATAGTAACTTGCGATATTAGAAGCAAGACTTGGATGTGGTGCTAAAGGAGAATGTTTGAATGATGTTTCACCTGTAACTCTACCGAGATATTGAACATCAGCATCAGTTACACTTGTGAAAGGTTTATCACTATAATACACTTGATAACCAGCTACACCATCACCTGAAGACCAAGTTAACGTGTTTTCTAGATTTGCATTTGCTATTGATACTGCTCCAACTTCTGCAGGAGCTGCAGTTGCAACTGACAAATCAGTAGCTTTACCACCAATATAAAAATCATCAACATAAACAGGACCAAACGCACCGTCCCAGTCGAAGTGGAAGCCAACCATTTCAACAGCATCCCATTCAAATTCTTTCCAATTTGCTTCAGTTGGGCCCCAAACACCTTGGCCAGATCCCCAAGCTCCACCATAAGTCCAATATTGTAATAATGAATCTACTTCAACACCTAATGCAGAACCATCTACGTTTTGCCCAAGTTTTGCAGATTCTAAAGCAGCGAAAGTACTAGGTGGAAGCGGAATTGCTAGCTCGTGCCATTGCCCATCTCTGTACCAACTTGGAATTGACCAAGACATTCGGAATCTCAAATCAGCAGAATTAATTGGGCCTACAATTCCTTTATCAAAAAAGTTTAATTTTAAACCGGCGTTAAAATTATTCGGATCAACTAATATTTTTAGAAATAAGGTGTCGGTTCCACCAAAATTTGTAGAAGTAAAGTCGGTCATATCAACTCCTCCATTTACTGTTGGCCAGACAAAACCTTGTTCAGCCCATGAACCACCGTCAAAACGAAGTACTTTATTACCTGATTCAGGATTTCTTGGATCATTAACTACAATAGTACCTGTAATTTCAGGTACCTGAACATTGACACCATCAACAAAAAAGATGAACTCTTTTTCCATTTTGGCATTTTGAGCATTAAGCGCGTTAGTTCCTATTAAGAGGCATGCGCTAGCAAACAGAATTTTAAGTGTACTAGTATTTGATTTCATATTATTTACCTTTGATTTTGTAATTTCCCATTTTAATTTCATAAAAAATTAATTAAGGATTCTTATTAAAAATTGAATCATTGACTTTACGGTAGAAAGCATATTTCAACAAAAAAATTGTTTATTTCTATCGATTATTAAGGGTAAAAAACCAAAAAAATGATTTTTTTCGTGGGCTCAATAAGAATGCTTGACTTATACTTTCGTTATCAATTCCACAATCTCGGCATCTAATCAAGAGCGAAGCATTCATTGTTTATTCATTATCTGCTTAAAGATTAGTTCAGATTCAATGAATAATTATACGACTTCCAAAAAGCATGATTTAAAGCTTATCTATTCCAATAACAGCTAAACCGTGTACATTTTTGAAAATTTTTTTTGTATTTGGATAAAATCCGCCAAAATTCCTTTCGTCATACTCAATCGATGTAATTAGTATTAAAAGAATACATGCTTCTTCAAAGAACCATTTTGAAATTGACTGCTTCATAATTTTTTTTTTGAATTAATGTTAACCCATCTATAATCTAAACCCGGTTATCTAACCTCTTCCCTAGCTTAAATCTAAATGTTGATGAATATACTTTATAATTATAACCTAAAAAATGTAGTTTTTTACTACATGATTTTTTGAAAACGGATCTTTATTACTTAAGTAAATCAAATTTAAATTTAAAAATAACAATAATTTTTAATTTAATTTATTAATTTTAAAATTATTGTAAAGTTTCCTTCATTTTGTATTTGAAGTTCATTCCATTATCGATTTTCATCAAAAAGTTATTCTATAGAAATACATATCGTTTGAACTTTTAATCTTTAACAATGCTCTAATACAATCAATCTTGTACCCTCCTAAACTTAAGCTCTAGTATAATTATACCTTAGTCGGTATTAAACCGTTACTCAACCGTTATTAACCTGTTTATTGAATGTTTTTATACGTGTAACTGATAATTTATTTATCATCTAGACCTATTTTATATTCGAAGTAGATATAAAGAAGACTAGAATGATGTACGAAACTGAGTTGAATCTTGCGGAAATGGAATCTTAATTTAATTCACTTTCTTTTTTGGAGAAGGAAATCTCCGCTTCCGTGGTCATATTTATAGATAGATTTTCAGCCATTTCAACACGGAGTTTTTGAATTGTTAACCCGCTTATTAGTCTTCCATGTTGAGCTATGGAAATTTTCCCTGTTTCCTCCGAGACTACAACTACAAATACATTATTCGATTCACTTACTCCTACTGCGGCTCGATGTCTAGTCCCAAAAACGGATAAAATATTTTGATTCGCACTTAAGGGTAATAAACAACCTGCTGCCATTATTCTATTTCCTTTAATAATTATTGCACCATCATGTAACGGTGCTTCTTTATTGAAAATAGCAAGTAATAAATCCGATTTTACTCGAGCATCAATTTCTGTAGCTGCTTGAATGGTGTCAATTAATGCATTTCCTTGGGCAAAAACGATTAAAGCACCGGTTTTTGTTTTACTTAAAATCTTGATGGCATTTATGACTTCTGAAATAACATCTTCTGATTGTTTTTTGGAAAAAAGTTTATCAAAATTAGTATTTAAACCTAAACTATACAATAACTTACGAATCTCCGGCTGAAAAATAATAAACACCGCTAAAATCCCCACATCCATAATTTTCCGAAGGAAAAAATTAATGGTATTTAAGCCTAAGGCACTTACACCTGCATTTAAAACGAAAATAAACACCAAACCTATGAACGCAGGAATTGCAAACGAGCCACGAATCCATTTATACAAATAAAACAGAATGCTCGCTATAATTAAGGTCTCAATGAAATCCTTAATTCCAAATTCTAAAAAACCAATAGGAAAAAAGTCCAAGTTCAGCTAAAATAAGTGGGTATTAGGCGTTTTTGAATATATAAAATGCTGAGGATTAAAGTAGCTATTCAATTTTAAAATCGATGTATTGTTAATTGTATGACGCTTAGATTGTTAAGATTAAATTATAAGCAGAGTTTAGTTTAAGAATAATCAATTTAGTACGGGTATTATTAAGCTTTGCAGAACATTGCATTTTTTTAAATAATTTTTACGAATACTTTTGTAGACTTCTAGAAATATCCCTGCCTACAGTTTAGTTTTAGGCTCTTTTTAGACTATCATCTTGATAATTAATTAGATTTACAATCTTGTCTCAACTTTCGGACTTAGACCTTTTGTAAAGTTTATTAATTTTAAAAAGGTTCAATTTTGCAAAAAAATAAAAACAATAAGCTATTCGCAAAATATTGTTCTTATTTAACATACGTTATTTTGTCATGCTGGGCCCCGACCCAGCATCTCAGCCTTAGAACTAAACTATACAAATAACTGCTTATGGCGAAAAAAAGATATTGGACCGAGATCCCGTGTCGGGGCACGGGATGACCTTTTTTTGCAAAAACCATTGAAGTTTGTTTAGAAAAGAAGTCCGAAAGTTGAGATCTAATCAATTTCTCAAGATTAAACTGTTTTTTTCTGAATAGCATTAAATACAGCAATTGATTCTACGGCTTCTTTTACATCGTGAACACGTAGAATTTTCGCGCCTTTAGTAAGAGCATCATAGTGAAATGCAATGGTCCCAATAAGACGATCCTGAGCCGGTTTTCCGTCAAGAATTTGTCCGATGATGGATTTCCGTGATGCGCCAACCAAAAGTGGACATCCAAACTGGGTTAACTCAGACAAATAATGTGAAATAGTTAAATTATGTACAGCCGTTTTTGAAAAACCAAAGCCAGGATCTATTACAACTCTATTTAAAAGTCGCTCGCTTGTTAACTGTAATTGATAAAAAAAGAACGATTTGATTTCCTTAATTACATCTTCGTAAAAAGGAGCATTCTGCATGTTTTTAGGATTTCCTTTTGAATGCATTAGAATCAAACCTGCATCATGTTCTTCACATAAATCAACGAACTCAGGATGTAGTTGTAATCCACTTACATCGTTTATAATATGTGCGCCGGCTTTTAAGCAAGCTTTTGCCGTTTTTAGTTTTGTTGTATCAATGGAAAATAAGTTTTTTGGAAATTGCTTTATCAATTCTTCAACTACAGGAACAACTCGTTTAAATTCTTCTTCATCGGAAACCGAATCTGCACCTGGCCGAGTTGATTCTCCCCCAACATCAATAATTGTGGCCCCTTCTTGGATCATTTCAGAAACCCGTTTACACGCTAAATCTATTGTCGTGTATTTACCACCATCTGCAAAAGAATCTGGGGTAAGATTTAAAATGCCCATAACAATAGGGCTAATAAGAGAAAGCGTCTGACCTTTTAAGATCAGACGCTCGGATTTTTCTTGAAAATTTGTTTCCAATTGAGTGTTAGTTTAGTCTAAACTACCATTCTTCTTGTAATGCACCACTTTTATCTTCTTTCTCTGCCCATTCATCAGCAGAATCCATAGGATCGTTGGTAACATTGATAACGCGATCTGACCATTTTTCGGCTAATTTCGCATTCCATTCAATATAATGTTCCCATTTTTGAGGTACTTCATCTTCAGGATAAATAGCTTCAACAGGACACTCAGAACGACAAGCATCACAGTCTATACATTCATCTGGATCAATTGTTAAAAAGTTTGGGCCTTCACGGAATGCATCTACTGGACAAACGGATGCACAGTTGGTGTATTTACAGTTTACACAAGGTTCGGTTACTATATATGCCATTTCGGTTAAGAAAAATTGATTGGGGTTGATACAGTTAGTTGACCAAATATAATGCAATGTTACTTAGATGCAATTCAAATAAGGGTTTGATGGCGGAAATCTTAATTAATAAGTGAAAGTGTTTTTTTTGAAATAAACGGATTCTTCAATAGACACCAATAAAAAAGGCAGTCTAGATTTAACAAAACTGCCTTTAATTTCAATTCATTTTGAAATTACGCCGGACCAATTAAGTTCTCAGCAATAATTGATGACGATAGAACACCTGGTAAACCTGCACCAGGATGCGTTCCAGCTCCAACAAAATACAAACCTTCAACATCTTCCGATTTATTGTGAGGTCTAAACCAAGCCGATTGAGTCAATAATGGCTGAACAGAAAACGCTGAACCAACGTGCGAATTCAAGACATCTTGGAAGTGAAGTGGATCTATATAATGTTCTGCAACAATATTTTCTTCCAAATCTGGTAAGTAATTCTCTTCCAAGAACTTCATTATAACATCACGATATGGTTTCGCTTGGGTTGTCCAATCAATATCTGCATCCAAATGAGGAACTGGAGATAAAACATAGAACGACTCATGACCTTCAGGCGCAATACTTGGGTCAGTAATGGTAGGCATGTGTAAATACAAAGAGAAATCTTCAGCCAATACTTTTTTATTGAAAATATCGTCTAATAAACCTTTATATCTCTCACTTAATATGATATTGTGATGTTTGAGGTTTAGATTATTATATCTTTTTTTCGTCCCAAAATAGATTACAAAAAGAGACATCGAATATTTCGTTCTGTCAATTTTGCGATCAGTGTATTTACGACGATGTTGTTTGTCGATCATGTTTTTGTAGGTATAAGCTACATCTGCATTTGAAACAACAATTTCACTTTCAATAACGTCACCATTTTTTAGAAGAACGCCATTTACATGACCTTTATCAATTAAGATTTCTTCTACTTCTGTATTTAAATGATACTTTCCGCCCTGTTCAACAAACAACTTGGCTAGAGCTTCAACAATTGCTCCTGTTCCACCTAATGCATAATGAACGCCCCATTCGCGCTCTAAATAATGAATCATGGCATAAATAGAAGTGGTATCGAATGGATTTCCACCAACTAATAAAGGGTGAAAAGAGAAACAACGACGCAAAAACTCGTTTTCAACAAATTGAGAAACATAGGAATACACGTTTTTGTACGACTGAAGCTTAATTAAATCGGGAGCTACTTTTAACATGTCCCAAACAGATAAAAACGGAACATCGGCTAGTTCAGTAAAACCTTTATCAAAAATAGCTTTTGTTGTTTTGATGAAATCGATATAACCTTGTTTGTCTTTTGGATTCCAATTATCAATCTGTTCTAGAATAAACTTTTCATCACCATTATAATCGAGATGTTTTCCTTTGTGATCAAAAATGCGATAAAATGGGTCACATGGAACGAATTTCACATAATCTTCGCGTTTTTTACCGGCTTTTTCGAAAATCTCATCGAACATAAAAGGCGCCGTAATTACTGTCGGTCCGCCATCAAATTTGAATCCATTTTTTTCGTAAACATATGCGCGTCCGCCAAGTTTGTCTCTTTTTTCAAGTATAGTTACATCATGACCTACTGATGCTAAACGATTCGCAGCACCTAGACCGCCGAATCCACTTCCAATTATGGTGATTTTCTTTTTCATTCTTTGTATTCGTTAATTCAATTCTTTCAAAACAAGTTTTAAAAACTTTTAAGCAGGATTCTGTCTGATTTTAGTATGAATAGTTAAACCTAAAACTGTCAGCAAAAAAGATTTCTTTTCTTAGAGCTGAATCAGAATCAATAAATTCGATGATAATGCAATTAATTATTGTTGCTTCTTAATCACTAATTGCTAGAATACTAATTTAAAGGACTTAATAGGAAAAAGCTATAAAACAAGGTGATTTAATGTTAAATAAACTTTATTTTAAGACATCCGATACTCATATCTTAAATATTAATCTTATGTTTAATCTAAAGGCCATGTATTTAAAGAGATTAACGCTCAGCCTACTATTATTTGTGTTCATCACGAGAGTTATTGCAGCTGAAAAAAGCCCAATTATTTTAGCAGTTTCACAAAAGGCGCCTATTCATATTCATTTAAACCTTAAAAGTGAACAAATAGGATTCGTTCAAAAAGGGTCAAAAGTAGAGGCTTTATTCCAAACTGGCCTCACGTATCAAATTAAAACTCAAGATGGAAATATTGGCTGGGTTGGTTACGAAAACTTTGAAGAAACAAAAGAATTGGTCATTGAACCCTTTGAAGACAATGAAGTTGTGCTTTACAAAAATCTAAATTTAGAAAGAGCAAGACCTGATGGAAAAATTCGTGCTTTAGATGCAGGAGAAAAAGTCCAATACCTCGAAGGTTTTGAATTAAAAGGATTTGTAAAAGTTCGAGACAAAAACGGAGTAATAGGTTATACTATTTGGCAACGCGCAAGACCTAGTATTGAAGATGAAATACCCAGATATAAACAGCTAGATTTTGTGGTTCTTTTAAAATCTCAGATTCAAGAACAGGTTATTAATAAACCTTTAGAGAATCTAGAATCACTTGTAGGACAAGCAGATGCTAGAATGTTAGATAAAAATGGAAATGGGTTTCTATTCTTCAGAAAATTATATTTCGTAGAAAACGGAGAGCGATCGGGTTACATTCGATTTAAAGTAGAAAAAGGTTTAATTACTTCTTTTGAAGCGGAAAAAAAAACCAGAAGCTTTTTGGGTAGAATCACTTCCTCTGGCAACTTGGTTCAGAACTTTGCCAATTGGAATTGAGTTTCAAAAAATGCAAGGAATGAATTTTATGCCAAGTACTTCTGGGAAAGGCTTCTTCCTTAGATGGGGAATTCGATTACTCAACCTTATTGTAATTATTCTATTTTTCTCCATACCCCATTTTTTGGCTTCGTTACTTACTACCATTTTAGGATTTATAAAGTTCTTGCCAAATATTGTTGTAAAACTACTTGGCCAACTCTCATCGCTAACTTTTTGTTATGTTTTTTTCTTGTTTGTCAGCTTACACATGATGCATGATCAACATTGGCTTAGTGTAATAATGCTAGTAATTGTTCTGTTCTTGAGTTTTGGTGTAATAAACCGAAGAGTAATTTATCACAGATGTCCTAATTGTCATTCATTCTTTAAAGCAGAAGATTTAGGCTCTGATGTAATTGGAAAAACACATGTTACGGAACACAAGCATCAAGATGTTTATAAAGGAACACGAGAAACTTCAACTCAAATTATTAAAGAGTACGAAAGAAAACATTACACTGAAAAATTGACAGAGCTCTCTGTTGAAGATCATCGTAGATGTACCGTTTGCGAATTTGAATGGGAAGTTAATAGAACAAAAACCGTTAAAGGGCATGTTTAAATTTTGAAATTAACATTCATTTTCTAAGCATTTAAACAGTAAATCCTGATTAATAGAAATTGGCGGTAAAGGAATTTTGTATTTTTTTTCTGCATTCAATCAAGATTTTCACAACGCATTTAATAGCGAGAAATTTGTTCTAAACGTATTTTAAAACCAAATTCGAATTGATAAGAAATCAAACTATTATTTATTGACGTGTTCTTACATAAGTATTGTCATAGATTTTCAATATGTGAAATAGTTGAATAAACCGTGTATTTTTTAAATGATATTAAATCAATAATCATAATAGGGAACGATTAATCCAATTTTAACCTTTTTCTTCCCTTTTTTGAACTACCTTTAAACTAATCACACTAATCTTAAAATAATTACTATGAACAAACTTAAACAAATTGGCCTAACTGCCATTTGTGTTTTAGGCTTAAGCTTTCAAGCTAGTGCACAATTTAAACAAGCTCCACTTCCTTATGCTTACGATGCCCTAGAGCCCTATATTGATGCTCAGACTATGGAAATTCACTATTCTAAACATCATGCAGGTTACACAGCAAAATTAAATAAAGCTTTAGAAGGTGTTGAAAACGCACCAACGTCTATTTATACATTAATGGCTAACATTTCAAAATATTCAACTGCTGTAAAAAACAATGCAGGTGGGTATTTTAATCACACTTTATTCTGGAGTACTCTTGCACCAGCAAGCGACCAAAAACCTAGTGAAAAATTACTTACTGCAATTAATTCAACTTTTGGTGATTTAGATCAATTCAAAGAAAAAATGAATCAAGCTGCAATGACTCAATTTGGTTCAGGTTGGGCTTGGTTGATTCTGAAAAAAGATTCTAGCTTAGCTATTACTTCTACTGCAAATCAAGATAATCCTTTAATGGATGATGCAGAAGTTAAAGGGACTCCACTTATTGCTATTGATGTTTGGGAACATGCGTATTACCTAAAGTATCAAAATAAACGTGGCGATTATTTAGGAGCTATTTGGAATGTATTAAACTGGTCTGAAATAAGTAAACGTTATGCGTTTGCAATGCGTTCATCAAAATCTGTTTTCCAAACCTGGAAAGAATTAGACGATTTTCATACTGTAATGGATGCTACGTTTCACCCTGCAGAAGATGGCAATTTTGAGCCCATCAAAAAAGAAATCAAAAACATGGTAAAAGTTGCTAAGAAACTAAAGAAAAATGCAATCCCTGCAATGTTTGATTCTGAAATGACAAAAATGGCTGTTGCTGATTTAGAAAAGGGAACCTTAGCCTTCCAAAAATCAGTTAAAAACAAAAAAATGAGCCAAGAAGATTTAATGAAAGAGTTTGAGGAATTACATCATAAATTCCACAAAGTGCTTGATTTAGCTCGTTTGAATTAAAAAATGAACTTTGCCAAAGTTCAGAACTTTGGCAAAGTTTTTCTCTCTTATAGGGTCTCTTTTAACCATTTAAAAAACTCAGCATGCCAAACTAAGGCATTTTGAGCTTTTAGAATCCAGTGATTCTCTTCTGGGAAATAAACTAAGCGCGATTTAATTCCACGTAATTGCATAGCCGTAAATGCTTCAAAACTTTGATTTTCTGGAACTCTGTAATCGTGTCCACCTTGAATAACTAACATCGGTGTATTCCATTTATCAACTTTATTTATAGGGTCAAATTCATTGTAAGCTTTTTGAGCTGCTGTATTTGATGTTTCCCAATACGGACCGCCATTATCCCAATTTGTAAAGAAAATTTCTTCTGTAGTTCCATACATACTTTTCATGTTGAAAATCCCAGCATGAGCAATAAATGTTTTGAAACGGTTTTCATGAATTCCAGCTAGGTAATACATAGAATAACCACCATAACTAGCGCCAATAGCGCCTAATCTATTTTTATCAACATAAGATTCTTTGCTTACTTCGTCTATGGCACTTAAGTAATCTTGCATAACTTGTCCACCCCAGTCTTTACTGATTTGCTCGTTCCATTCAACACCGTGACCCGGCATTCCACGACGATTTGGAGCAACAATGATGTAGCCATTTGCAGCCATTAATTGGAAGTTCCAACGGAAAGAATAAAATTGAGATAATGCTGATTGAGGACCACCCTGCGCATACAATAAAGTTGGGTATTTTTTTGATGCGTCAAAATCAGGTGGGAAAATTACCCAAACCAACATTTGTTTACCATCTGTAGTTTTCACCCAACGTTTTTCAACTTTTGATGTTTTTAAGTTTGCATAAACATCATTATTGGCATTACTTAACTGAGTAAACGACTTTTTCTTTAGATCATACTTAAAGATTTCTTTAGCATGATTCATATCATTACGAGTTACAATTAGTGCATTTTTCAACTCAGCAACAATACCATTTACATCAAAATCGCCTTCAGTTAATTGAACAACTTTAGGCATTTTTTTGCTTTTACCCGGTACATCCACTTCAAATAATTGAATAGTTCCTTTAGTTGGAGCAACGAAATAAATCTTCTTAGCATCTTTTGACCACATAAATGCATTTACAGTTCCATCCCAATCTTTGGTAAGATTCATTTTAGAACCATTCATCATCACGTAAATATCGTTTTTATCTGATTCGTAACCATTTCTTGCCATGCTCAACCAAGCCAAATCGCCTTTTGATGAAAAAGCTGGTGCTGTATCATAGCCCAACATTCCCTCAGTAAGATTAACTGTTTTTCCAGAAGCTATATCGTATTGATATAAATCAGTATTGGTACTTTGAACATACTCTGTTCCGGAAAGTTTTTTGGATACATAAACCACATATTTGCTATCTGTGCTCCAAGTGTAATCGGACTCATCACCGAAAGGCATAGTAGGTGTATCGAATTTTTCACCTTTCATGATATCGGTGCCTTCATCAGCTTTACCATCTACGATTTTATGAACAAAAACGTGATTATAAGTTCCGTCTCTCCATGTATCCCAATGTCTGTGATCAAGAGAGTTGTAGATTTTAACATTGCTTTTGTCGAGTTCAGGATAAAAATCAGACCCCGCAACTTTCATTAATTTTACGGCTTTGTTTGTCAATTGAAATTTTCCATCTGGAGAAATTGAAACATCTGCAACTAAACCATCAATAGATTCAATTTTTGTCAAAGTTCCACCATTTACAGGAACTGTAAAATACGCTTTTGTATTTTTTTGATTTTCAATATCTGGCGTTGAAACGCTGTAAACAAGATTTTTACCATCTTTTGTGATACCAACCGCACCAACACGACCTAATTTCCACAATAATTCAGGAGTCATAACATCTTGAGCAAAGCCATTGTGAAGACTAAAACCCAGAATGACACATAAAAGAAGAATACTTTTCATTCTATTTTATTTTTAAGTTAATAGATGTTGGAAGTTAATCAGGATTAGTAAAGAGAACAAGGAATTGAATAGGTTTGAGGTGAAAGGTGAAAGGTGAAAGGTGAAAGGCTGGAGGCTGGAGGCTGGAGGCTGGAGGCTGGAGGCTGGAAGATAAAGCTAACATCCGACATCAGACATCCGGCATCCTGCATCCGAAAATCTATTTAAAAACAATCGTATCTGTCTCGCCGCTCGTTGTGCTCATTTGTGCTTGATAATAAATCTTTGAATTTGCTGGAACACTTTGAGTTAACCAAACATTTCCGCCAATTATAGAATGTTCTCCAATTTCAGTTTTCCCACCAAGAATAGTTGCACCGGCATATATAATAGAAAAATCACCAATTGTGGGGTGACGTTTTACTTCGGCATCATGTTTAGAAACGCTAAGAGCACCTAATGTAACACCTTGATACAATTTGACCCATTTCCCAATAACAGTAGTTTCACCTATTACGATTCCAGTTCCGTGATCAATACAAAACGATTCACCAATTTTCGCACCGGGATGAATATCGATTCCAGTTTTACTATGCGCAAACTCTGAAATCATTCTTGGAATCAAACGAACTCCAAATGAATATAAACGATGAGCAATTCGGTGAGCGGCAATTGCAAAAAATCCAGGGTAGGTTCTAATCACTTCCGTTTCACTTCGCGCAGCCGGATCTCCCTCAAAAATAGCCTTAACATCTTTTTCTAAAAGCTGATGAATTTCTTCTAAGTCTGAAAAAAATAAATCCGCAACATGCTCTACTTCATCTACAGACTTAACAGGATTTCGATAAAGAATTTGCTCTAACTGAAGTTTTAAACGCTCAATATGAAGTTCAAACTCCTTTTTTGACTGAAATTGCTGTTTTCTGAAATCAGGAAAAAGTGTACCTAATAATTCAGTAAACCACTCCGAAACTATAGCAGGCGATGGACAACTTTGGCAGTTTTGCTGATTTGAATAAAGTTTGTTGATAAAAGAAGGTTTCATGAATTCGTTTTTTTTGATTTATCTCCAAAAATACTCGATAATTCCCTCAATTATTTTAGTAATCGAGACTGAAGTCTCTTTTCTGCATTTTAAGCACGAGACTGAAGTCTCGCGCTAAATAGTTTTGGTGCGAGACTTCAGTCTCATTTTTTTAATTTTTTTGGGAAGATTTTTAGTTTTCAAGCGTCTCTATTCCAAAAAAGGAAAATTTATGAGCCGCAAATACAAATTTCATGATTCAAGAAACCCACATTTTATAACTTTTTCAACTGTTGAATGGATTGACATTTTCACACGGCGAGATTATTACGACACTATTGTAAATAGCTTAGCTTTCTGCATAGAAAACAAAGGCTTAAATCTTCATTCATGGTGTATCATGACAAATCATATTCATTTAATTGCAAGTAGTGAAACCAATAAATTAAGCTATATACTTCGAGATTTGAAAAAATTCACTTCTGTGCAACTGCTCGAGATAATTATCGATAATCCAAAAGAAAGCCGTCGAAATTGGCTGAAATGGATTTTAAAATCTAATGGACAACAAAATCCTCACAATCACCATTATCAGCTTTGGCAACAGCATAATCATCCCATTGTTTTGGAAAAAAATGAGCATATGGATAAAGCCTTAGATTACATTCATCAGAATCCTGTGAAAGCAGGATTTGTTGAACAACCTGAAGATTGGGTTTATAGCAGTGCTAAAGAATATGCTGGGCTCCGAAATTTATTGCCACTAGTTTACATCGAGTAAACAAGACTAAAGTCTTCATTTCTGCATTTTCAGCACGAGACTGAAGTCTCGCGCTAATAAATATATATGGTGCGAGACTTCAGTCTCGTACTATTTTGCTAACCAGAGACTTCAGTCTCAAAATATATTGCAGATTTAAGAAAATTTATTCGCTTTTTTATTGGGAGTCTTTTATCTTAATTAGTATATGGAAACTCCTGTTCAACAAACTACTTGCTATCATTGTGGCGCCGATAATAACGGCGCTCCTGTTTTTCATGATGGAAAAGCATTTTGTTGTAATGGTTGTGTTTCAGTTTATCAACTACTTACCAAAACTGGTCTAGATTCTTTTTACGCAATGGAAGACCGACCCGGAGTGAGGAAGTATTCAACCGATTCTGAGAAATTCGATTGGCTAGACGACCCAGAAGCTTCCAAAGCATTAATAAAATATAGTGATGAAAAACAATCACTTGTAAGCTTTTATATTCCTGATATTCATTGTGCTTCCTGTGTTTGGTTATTAGAAAAACTCCCCTCTCTGAAAAAAGGAATCTTAAAATCTGAAGTTGATTACCTTCGTAAAGAAATACGAGTTTGGTTTAATCACACTGAAATTTCAGTTCGTTCTGTTGTTCAATTACTTGCTTGGTTAGGTTATGAACCAATGATTCAATTAAGTGATTTAGAAAACGAAGCTGATGCGAAAAAGCCATGGAGAAGAACCTATTTAAAATTAGGCTTAGCAGGCTTTGCATTCGGCAATGTGATGCTCTACAGTTTTCCAGATTATTTGGGTTTAGATTTATATAGTGAATACCTAAGAAATATTTTCACTTGGTTAAGCGCATTAATCAGTATTCCTGTTTTAGTTTTTAGTGCTGAAGATTACTGGAAAAATGCTTGGTACAGCATTAAAAGTCATCGAATTACGATGGACGTTCCACTTACAATAGGAATTTTAGCCATGTTTGCTCAAAGTGCTTATGAGCTTATTAGTAAAAGTGGCTCCGGTTATTTCGACTCATTTACAGGGTTAATTTTCTTTTTATTGATAGGAAAGTTATTTCAGCAAAAAACCTATCATGCTATTTCATTTTTTCGCGACTATCGCTCTTATTTCCCCATGTCAGTTTTTGTTAAAAATGAAGACGGATTTAAAGCAATTCCACTAGCAAAATTGAATAAAGGAGATGTAATTCGAGTACGCAACGAAGAACTCATCCCTGCAGATTCTAAATTAATAAGTGAAAAAGCAAGTATTGATTATCATTTTGTAACTGGTGAATCCGCACCGGTTCACATCAAAAAAACTGATGAAGTTTTCGCAGGTGGTCGGCTTAAAGGTCAAGAAGCTCAATTTCTAATCTTAAAAACAGTTGATCAAAGTTATTTAACTCAACTTTGGAATCATGACGTATTTAAACAAGATAAGCTGACCAATCATGTTTCTTTAGCAGATAAAGTTTCACCCTATTTTACTTGGATTGTCTTAGCAATTGCATTTGCTGGATTTTTGTACTGGCAATCAACTGATACATTGAAAGCAGTTCATGTTCTTGCAGCTGTTTTAATTGTAGCATGTCCTTGTGCCCTTTCGCTTTCAATACCATTTACTATGGGCTCTGTCTTAAATACATTTTCTAAAAATGGTTTGTATTTGCGTTCTGAGAGAATTGTTGATCAACTTTCTAAAATAAAAACAATTGTATTTGATAAAACGGGTACATTAACAGAATCGGGAAATTTGCCTTTAAAATGGGTGGGACGAGATTTATCAGATCGTGAGGTACAACTTATAGCCGCAGCTGCAATGTCTTCTACACACCCCCTAAGTCTTGCAATTGTTAATTTTTTAAAATCAAAGGAAAAGCATATTCCCGACGAACTTATTGAAGTTAAAGGAATGGGAATTAAAGCTGTCTTTGGTAATAAAACAGTACTTATTGGAAGTGAAAAATGGCTAAATTCAAACGGAATTGAAGCACAAGATTATATTGGAAATGCTACCAAAACTTATATAGGAATTGATCAATATTTATATGGTGCATTTATTTTCGAGCAAGTTTTACGATCAGGCGCTATTGAAACAATTTCTAAACTCTCACAATCTGGTTTAAATTTGATTGGCTTATCAGGAGACACAAAACCTAATACAGGACCAGTTAAAACTCTTTTTGACTCCTTTAAAGAAAGTAATTTTGATTGTAAACCCGAAGATAAATTGAATATAATATCACGAATAAAAAGAGACCAACCCGATGATCTCGTTCTTATGGTTGGAGATGGGCTAAACGATGCAGGAGCTTTGCAAGCGGCCGATGTCGGCATTGCAATTAGTGATGATGTTCATAGTTTTTCACCCGGGTGTGATGGTATTTTACAAGCTGATAAAATTTATCATTTAGATTCTATGCTTCAATTATCGAACGATGCGAATAAAGTAGTTTATGCATCTTATACGATATCCTTTTTATATAACATAATTGGCGTTACTTTAGCTGTAATGGGGCTATTATCCCCGGTTTTAACGGCTATTCTTATGCCTTTAAGTTCAATTACTATTTTGGTTTTCACAACTGGAATGGTTTATCTTATTAGCATCAAACGTAATTTAGTATAGTTTAATAAATCATTTTCATGGAAATCATTGTCGTCTTAGTTGGTTTTAGTATAACAATAGCTCTTGGCTTTTTAGCTGCTTTTTCATGGGCAGTTAAAAGTGGTCAATATGATGATACATACACCCCATCTATGCGCATGCTTTTTTCTGATACTTCAAAAACAACAAACAACAATAACCATCAAAAAGGGAAAGACCAGGAGTAACAACTTATGGCCTTACAACAATTCGAATACGATAACAAGGTTGTCCGCAATTTTGCGATTGCAACTGTTGTTTGGGGAATTGTCGGCTTTTTAGTCGGCTTAATCATTGCTACAAAACTCGTTTGGCCCGAGTTTCTAAGCGGAATCCCCGAACTTAGCTACGGACGTTTACGTCCACTTCACACCAATGCTGTTATTTTTGCTTTTGCAGGTAATGGCATTTTCATGGGTGTGTATTATTCACTTCCTCGTTTGTTAAAAACACAAATGTGGAGTAAAGTGTTAAGTAATATTCACTTTTGGGGATGGCAGGCAATTATCGTTGCAGCTGCATTAACCTTGCCTTTAGGGTTCACATCAAGTAAAGAATATGCTGAATTAGAATGGCCAATTGATATCGCAATTGCCGTTATTTGGGTCATATTTGGCCTGAATATGATGGGAACCATTTTTACTCGTCGTGAAAAACATATTTATGTTGCTATTTGGTTTTACATAGCTACATTTATTACTGTTGCCCTTCTTCATATTGTTAATAACCTTGAAGTTCCAGTAACTCTCTTTAAATCATATTCTCTATTTGCAGGAGTTCAAGATGCACTTGTACAGTGGTGGTATGGGCACAATGCAGTTGCATTCTTCCTTACTACGCCCTTCTTAGGAATTATGTATTATTTTATTCCTAAAGCAGCAAATAGACCCGTTTATTCCTATAAACTTTCAATTGTTCACTTTTGGTCGCTCATTTTCATATATATCTGGGCTGGTCCTCACCACTTGTTATATACCTCTTTACCTGATTGGGCACAATCTTTAGGTACGGTATTCTCCATAATGTTGATTGCTCCAAGTTGGGGTGGTATGATTAATGGTTTACTTACTCTACGTGGTGCATATGACCGAGTTCGCGACAATCCTGTTTTAAAATTCCTTGTAGTAGGTGTTACAGCTTATGGTATGAGTACTTTTGAAGGCCCAATGCTTTCACTTAAAAGTGTAAATGCTATTGCTCACTACACAGATTACATAATTGCTCACGTACACATGGGAGCATTAGCTTGGAACGGTGGATTAACATTCGCAATGTTATATTATATAGTTCCTAGAATTTATAAAACACAATTGTTTTCTAAATCATTGGCAAACACACACTTCTGGTTTGCGACTCTAGGTTTATTATTCTATGCCATTCCATTGTATGTTGCTGGTATTACACAGTCTTTAATGTGGAAAGAATTTACTGTTGATGGTTTCTTACGTTACCCTAATTTTGTAGAAACATTAACTCAAATTATGCCAATGTACATGTTGAGAATTATAGGTGGTACACTTTACATTGTTGGTGCACTATTCTCTGTTTTCAACTTATATAAAACAGCAAAATCTGGATCATTATGGGCTTCAGAACCTGATGAAGCACCAGAGTTGATAAAAGTTCACGAGCCAATGCCAAAAGTTGGTAAGAAATTTCATCACTGGCTTGAATCAAAACCTGCTTTATTTACAATTCTTGCTTTATTAGCTGTTTTGGTAGGTGGTATTGTTGAATTCATTCCAACGGCAATGGTAGAATCTAATATCCCAAAAATTGCCAGTGTAAAACCTTATACTCCTCTTGAATTAATTGGTCGAGATATTTATATCCGCGAAGGTTGTAATAACTGTCACTCACAAATGATCAGACCTTTTAGAAGTGAAACCGAACGTTATGGTGAATATTCAAAAGCTGGTGAATTTGTTTATGACCACCCATTCTTATGGGGTTCACGTCGAGCCGGTCCTGATTTACACAGAATAGGTGGAAAATATCCTGACTCATGGCATTATTTACACATGAGAGAACCAGAATCTACATCACCTCAGTCAATTATGCCTCGATATCCTTGGATGTATGAGAATACAATTACTTATAGCGATCTCGATGCAAAAATTGGTGCATTAAAATTCTTGAATGTTCCATACACTTTTGAAGCTGGCCAAGCTGAATCAAATGCTCGTATGCAAGCTCAAAAAATTTCTGATGGTTTAAAAGCAGCAGGTTTTGCTGATGCTGAAGCAGATAAAGAAATTGTTGCTGTTATTTCCTACCTACAACGGCTAGGAACTGACATCAAAGCTGCAAATGCAACAACCGCTTCTTTGGAGTAAATCATGTATAAACAGGTTCTAAACTCAATTACTGATATCGAAATCTTTCCAGTTATCAGTCTAATTTTATTCATCAGTTTTTTTGCTCTTATGCTCTATAAAGTGTACCACTCAGGCTCTTCTTGGGTGGATCACATGGCATCACTTCCATTGGAAGATGATAGCACAATTGGAGCAATTTCGGCCGATGCGACTGAACCCAAAAACAAAAGAATATCAATGAATTAAGGAGGTAAAACTCATGTCTGAAAATGTAAATAAAAAACAGCAGGCCGATATTTTCGATGATGAAAAAGACGTATTGCTCGATCACAATTATGATGGAATTCGAGAACTTGACAATCACATGCCTGGTTGGTGGGTTTTTGGATTTTGGTTCTGCATCCTTTTTGCAGTTCTATACTTACTCTTTTATCACGTTTTAGGCTGGGGACCTAGTTCTAAAGGTGAATATGAGGCTGAAATGGCAGGCGTGGTTTCACAAAGAAAAACCACTCCAATTGTTAATACAGACGAATGGGTAGAATTAACATTTCTAACAGATGTTGAATCTGTTGAAAAAGGAAAAGTTATTTACAATACTATCTGCAATGTATGTCATGGTGCAAACGGTGAAGGTCTTGTAGGCCCTAATTTAACCGATGAATATTGGATTAATGGTTGCGATCCAAAATCAATCATGATTAGTGTACAAACTGGGTTTCCTGCTAAAGGCATGCCTGCCTACGGTGGTGGAAAACAGTTGAATACCGACGAACTTCAACTTGTTTCTAGTTACATACATTCTCTTAAAGGTTCAAAACCGGCTAATGCTAAGCCTATTGACCCATCAAGAGAACTCGTTTGTGAATAAATAATCAAAATAATAACTAAGCCAATGCTTAAATCGTTGGCTTAGTTTACCTTGGCGCAAGCCTGCAACTTGTTTCAAATAATTTCAAGGTAATATATATGTTTAAATTTGAACCAGACCCCTTTATGGTGGGCGGAGACGACGAAGATCAAGAAGGTTTTCGGAATCAAATTAATTCCATAGGTGAAGGTGGCGGTCGAAATTGGGTTTTTCCTAAAAAACCTACTGGTAAACTTACCAACGCAAGAGAGATTGTAGCGTCGATTCTTCTTTTATTCTTTTTTTCAGCACCATTTATCAAAATCGCAGGACATCCTTTTCTTCAATTTAATTTTATTGAACGAAAATTTATCATTTTTGGGAGTGCTTTTTGGCCATCAGATTTTCACCTTTTAGCAATCGGTGGTTTAGTAATGTTACTTACGGTTGTCATTCTGACAGCTGTATTTGGTCGTATTTGGTGCGGCTGGGCTTGTCCTCAAACAATATTCATGGAACATGTTTTTAGAAAAATTGAATATTGGATTGAAGGAGATCGTTCAGCACAAATTCGCCTTGATAGGCAAGATTGGAACAAAGAAAAAATTCTTAAAAAAGGAATTAAACATGTAGTTTTCTTTACTGTTTCTTTTTTGATTGCAAATCTGTTCCTATCCTATATCATTGGTGTAGATGCTCTTTGGCATATTATTAAGGAACCTATTTTAGCTCACTGGGTTGGGCTATCGTCAATAACGGTTTTTTCATTTGTTTTTTATAGCGTTTTTTCACGATTTAGAGAACAAGTTTGCCACTTTGCTTGCCCTTATGGCAGGCACCAATCAGTAATGGTGAACGATGACACGGTTTGCGTGAGTTACGACTTTAAGCGTGGCGAACAACGTGCGAATCAAAAAGTACGTGTTCAGGAAAAGAAAAAACAATCTCAAGCCCAAGCACAAGTAGCAACCGCAACTTCCGTAGATGAAATTTCTTTAGTAGCTCTAGCTGAAGGAGCAAAAGTACCTGAATCAAAACCGTATGGCGACTGTATCGATTGCGAAGAATGTGTTCGTGTTTGTCCAATGGGAATCGATATCCGAAATGGTATTCAATTAGAATGTATTCATTGTACAGCATGTATTGATGCTTGTAATAATGTGATGGAAAAAATTGGCAAACCTAAAGATTTAATCAAATACACATCTTATAATAACATCAAAAAAGGTGTGAACTCCATTTTTACACTTAGAATTAAAGCATACATAGGAGTTCTTGCGATTTTATCTTCTTTATTCATCTACTTGTTAACAACTCGTACAGAAATTGAAGCAATTGTTACTCGTGAGCCTGGTATTATGTTTACTAGGGTAAATGAAAGTACATCATCAAATTTATTTAATTATAAATTTGTAAATAAAACCTTCGACCCTAAAAACATTGAATTAAAAGTACTCGAACCAAATGATGCTGAATTAGTAAGTTTTGGTGGCTTCCCAATGGTTCCTGACCAAGAAATCACTTCTGGCAGATTCATGATTATGCTACCTAATACTAATTTAAAAGGTGGAAAATCTACTATTAAACTAGGCTTATTTGTTGAAGGTGAACAAATTGAGATTTTGGAAACTCGATTTACTGGCCCTCAAAACTAATCTATAAAATCATACTTAAGGGAATACTGTTCTTTCAGTATTTCCTTTTTTAATTGAATCAAACTTAATTTCGTAAAACTATGTCGTCATATAAAGGTAGACCTTGGTCTTACAGTATTATTGGAGCTATTCTGCTTTTCATGATTTTTACTCTATCACTCGTTTATATAATGGTTAATCAAAAAATTGACGTTCTTTACCCAGATTATTATGAAAGAACATTAAAATATGATGTTGTTCAAAATCGATTATCAACAGGTGAAAAAAGCGAATATCAAGTATCTCATTTTTTTTCAGCTAATAAAGATTCAATGTTTTTCAATTTCCCATCAAGTAAAAAAGCAGAAGGAACAATAGCATTTATCAAACCCGACAATGCTAAATCCGATTTAATATTTCCTTTTGCAATAGAAAACGGGCAATCAGTAGTTTTAGATATTAAAGATTTAAAAAAAGGCGCTTGGGCAATTGAAGCTGAATGGCAATCTGATACTGTTCATGTTTTAACCCGATTTAAACTCACTTTATAAAACTATGATGTCTTTCACAGAAATTATTGTTTCTGCCTTTATTATTGGTTTAGCTGGCAGTATTCATTGTGTTGGTATGTGTGGTCCTATTATGCTAGCATTACCATTCGATCAAGATAATTGGTTTAATCGTTTTGTATCGAACTTGATTTATTTTGTTGGAAAAGCTTTAACCTATGCCATTATGGGTTTAGCTTTAGGATTTATGGGCGCGAGTGTTTTCCCAAAAGAATGGCAACAATGGGTAAGTATCGGTTCCGGTGTTCTAATTTTATTTATGACTTGGTTACCCAAACTATTTAAATCAAAATCTCAATCTGCCTTTCAATCAAAAGTTGTTCAAACAATGGGAGTTTGGATGAAAAAACGAGGTCTTTATGCCCAATTTGTTCTTGGCGGAATTAACGGTCTATTACCCTGTGGACTTGTTTATGTCGCTTTAGCTGCTTCTGTCTCAGCTGGTGGTATTCTTCAAAGTGGCTTATTTATGTTTGTTTTTGGACTTGGGACAATGCCTTTATTATTTTTAATTGGGATTAGTAGACAAACTTTAGGGTTCAAGTTCAGAAACACCCTCAGCAAAGCAATTCCTTATGTAGCAACGATTCTTGCACTTCTTTTTATCTTACGTGGTTTATCTTTAGGAATTCCATTTATCAGTCCCGACATGGCAAAAATGTCTAAAATGGAGATGATGAAAAAATCGAATATGCCTGCACATTCTCATTAATGATTTGTTTCAGAAACGCTTTCAGTAATTTTCGAGAAACTTATCTTGTTTTAGTTTGTTAACTAAAGCTATTCACTTATTCTTACACTATCCTACAAATCATTTTGTCGAATTTTGAATCTCCATTAGGGAAAATGATATTGGTTTAGTGTTTATTTTACTTTAGTTATAGTTCACTTATTTATTTTAGATGCATAATCTTACAGAGAAGGTATTACAGGAATCGATTGATGATAGCTTAAAAAAAAGCGACAGCTTAGCTTACAATTTACTTCCAAATCAAGATTTAGAAGGTGAAAGTGATGACATTAGTGTCACTAAACTAATCAGATTAGCTTTTCACTATAGATGGATTATTATCATAACAGTTCTTATTACTACAATTTTTGGCTACTCTCTTTCAGTCTTTTTTACACCTATTTATGAAAGTCAGGGAACCATAATTATTTCAACCCCATCGAATAAGTTTTCAATGGCGGGTAGCGATATTTCAAGCTTATTAATGAGTAGCTATGGAATAGGCCTTGGAAGTTCAATTACAAATGAACTTGAAATTCTAAATTCTCGAACGCTTGGTTATAACTTAAGTACTAAAATATTCGAAGAACGTTTCGATCAAAATGGGCGCCTCTACCCACTTCTTTGGCGAGATTATCCTACAGATTCAACGGCGACTACAATTGATACCGTTTATTTTAGGGTCATGAGCCAAAAACTTGTAACTCAAAAAGGAAATGCGTTTTCCGGAATTTTGAACATTAGCTTTAAGTCTCCATCTCCACTCGAAGCTCAACGCATGGTGAATTTACTTATTGATACCTATAGTGAAGCTTCCTCCGAGTCCAACAAAGTACAAGTGAAAGCAGCTCTAAAATTCTTGAATAAGGAATTATCTTTAGTTAAAGATAAAGTTACGTTCTTCGAAGAATCTCTTCGGATATACATGCAAGATTCAGAAGTAGTTAAACTTGATACGCAAACTGACGAATTAATCAGAACTTTATCTCGCTTAATTGGAGAACAAAAACAATTCGAGGTTAAATTAGCTGCAACTAATGAAGCTATAAAGCGATATTCAGCCGAAATTGATGCGATTAAACCTGGCTATGCCGTTCAATTAAGCCAATCTATTGCACCTTATATCCAACGTTTACAAGTTCAATTAGCAGAATTTAAAACTGAACGAGTACTTCTATTTGCCAAAAATCCCGAACTTCAGAAAGATTCTTTTAGTGAACCGCGGCTAGAAAAACTTAATAGCCAGATTGATTATGTTTACAATGAAATTTTGCAAACAACACAAAAACTTCTTGAAGACGAAAACTTTCAACTAATTGGTTTCGCCACATCTGCAGATGGAGGCTTAACGGCTCGGTTACAAAACTACAGAGAACAGCTCATACGCTTACAGATTGAGCAAATTTCGTTTCAAACCCAGATTAATGTATTAGAAACTCAAATTCAAGGCTACGAATCTTTCTACAAGCAACTTCCTGATCACATGATCGAGTTAGCTCGTAAAAAACGAGACCTTTCAATTAACGAACAATTGTATTTATCACTTGCTAAACAATCCTCAGAATTAAACCTTTGGGAACAGACTCAGTCAGGTTTAGCAAGAATAGTTGACTTAGCCTTTATTCCTTCTATTCCTGTTGAACCGAGACCAAAAATTTTCAGTTTAGTTGGTTTAGCAATCGGCCTATTATTGAGTATTAGCTATATCGGAATTAAAGAATTCACAACACCTGAAATTGATAGTGTTGAAAAAATGAAGAAAAAAGGGTACCCCGTAATTGGTGTAATTCCAGATTTGCAGTATTACATTAAAGAACAATTTAATGGAGATGATTTTGTTAATATTGAAGGAAATGAAATTTCAACGGGATTAGTTACACTTCTAGATTCTATCTCCCCAAGTGCCGAAGCCTACCGTCGATTACAAAGTAACATTCTATATTCTCGCCCAGACAATCCCTATAAAGTTATTCTTACAACGAGCTCGAATAAATCTGAAGGTAAAACGACACTTTCATCAAATCTTGCTATTAGTTTTGCGGAAACGGGTAAAAAAGTTCTTTTAATCGATTGCGATTTTAGAAGGCCTCGTATTCATAAAATCTTTGGCTTTGAATCTAATCCAGGAATTATTGATTGTCTTTTCACTGACGAAGATCCACTAACAATGATTAAGACAACAATTGTTGAAAATCTATATGTCTTTACTATAGGTATGATTCCCCCAAATCCTTCAGAAATTATTCGATCTGAAAAATTCAAAAATCTTATTAACAAATTAAGAGATGACTTTGATTTCATTATTTTAGATACACCACCATATGGAATCATTACCGACGCCGCTCCTCTCATTAACTTAGCAGATGGAATTATTGCAGTTGCAAAATTCAATCAAACTAAATCAATCGAATTTGACTTTACTCTTGAAAACCTAAGGAAAATTAAAGCCCCAATTATTGGATTAGCACTAACAGCTTTTGACGCAAAGAAGACAAGTGGTTATTATTACTCAGATTACTATTATCAATATAGTTATGAATCATACAAAGATTATGATAAGCGGGCCTAAAACAAATAAGCTTAATTGATTAAAAAATAATCCTAAATAACTCCATTACCGGCTATTCATAAGCAATAATTTTATACAAATTATCACTAGCATCTTGAAATTTAAAAATCTCCTCTTGTCAATGTAATTTTACAACAGAACAGGCGCTCTGAATTCGAGTAATTCGGATTAGTTTATGGATTTTAACCCCTACAATCTACATTTCTACAGATTAGAACTTTAATTTCTGGGTTTAGTTTTGTTAATTCTTAAACATTTATAACCCCTTTTTTCATATAGAATCGCTCAGCAGTCGAAGTGATATTTGATGTTTTAATACTTCAGTTTCTGCAATAATAACTGACTTTTAAATTTGCATTGAGTTAATCCTATAAATTTGAGTAGTTTTTTTTATTCTATCTATGATTTACTCATTTTCCAAAAATAGTTCCAATCACTAAATCAACTATCAAAACAAAAGCCTTGCAAGTCATTGACCTACAAGGCTTTCTTATTTTATCATGTGCCCTGGACTGGACTTGAACCAGCACACCGTTTCCAGCTCCACCCCCTCAAGATGGCGTGTCTACCAATTTCACCACCAGGGCAATTCCTATAAAGGAAGGCAAAAATACAGGTTTATTTCTTTCAATTCAATATATCAATGTCATAATCAGCATTTTAATTTCTTTTTCTTGATATAGCACTTACTAATAAGGACCTGATAAGTTGTATACTTATTTTATGTTATTTTAAATCCGCTCTATTAAATATTAATATCATTTTTTTTTATTGCCATTTCTTTTGTTCAATTTTAAATTGAGATTTTAGCATTCTTGTATGGCATATATTTTGTCTGATTCAATTGTTTTATATCGATTTAAATCATTTAGTTTACCCTTGTTTTATGAAAAATTCACTTACCGATTGGGATTTAATTTGTTCTGAAAAAAGACTCTTTGAATTATGGAATATCATTTCTCAACTTGAAAAAATAGATGTCAAGGAATTGCATTCTCTTAAGGATTCATTATTTAAGCAGTATGCATTTATTCTGTTTTATTTGCAAACTAAACAGTTTAACCGAGCAGAAATAGAATTAGCCAATCAAGTTCCTCAAGCTGAAACTTCTTGGATTTACAATCTTTGCATTATCATCTTATCTCTTTTAAAATCAGACACTAAACTTAGCATTTCCGTATCTAATTTACGTTTCGACAAAGGCTATTTATTTGCAACTTGTATTGCAGCTGCTAAAGTTTACCCCGGCCTTGTCGATGCCATTTTTTCGATTCCTTCAAACACTGATATTCTCTTAGAATCCGCTTATAAAGTTTCTGCTTACCCTTGGTTACATTCTACTATTATCGAGTCTGAAGAAACTAGTTCATTCCTTTCTTCAACTTCACATCAATCGATTAAAGCATTACTTTTATTTTTATCAGAGCAATTTTCAGAAGCTCTACCTCTTTTGACTTCTTTTTCTAAAGATGACTCTGCAAACTGGGTTTGGAATTGGTTCACTGCTAAAGCCGCTTATGAAACGGGTAATAGCGCAGTCACTATGGAAAAATGTGCCTTACTTCAACAAATTAAACCTCAATTTTGGTACGCTCGAGAATTACCTAAACATGCACAAGGTTGGTTTGCTCAATTAGCACAAGATGATGAAATTGAAAAATATCTTATAACCTTTCGTCCAAAAGAAAAAACCTGTATCGAAGTCGGCGCTTTTGATGGTGTTCATTATAGTAATGTCCGAAGATTGGTTACAAAATTTGGTTGGAAATCCATTCATATTGAACCTGTTCACGATAATTTCCAACGCTTAAAAAAATCGTATTCGGCTTTCCCCAATGCCCTAGTTGTTAATAAAGCGATTAGCCCAGAAAAAGGTCCAATTCCGCTCCATGTTTCATCATATCCAAACATTCAAGAATGGGGTTCAGATGTTGCGAGCGTTTTAGAAGCAGAAAAAGAGCGTTGGGATAATTACAAACCTGAATGGCACACCGAAAATGTTGAAACAGCTACACTTACTGAACTAGCAGAGTTTGCAGAGTTTTCTCAAATTGATATTCTCTCCATTGACGCCGAAGGTTACGATTTAGAAGTCTTAAAAACTCTTGATTTTAATCGTTTTAAACCAGAATTAATTATTATCGAGTATGGAATATTGCGATCAGAAATTTTAGAATTTGCTCAGTCGGTATCGTATAGTTTATATGACGATAATGGTCAGGATTTACTTCTCGTACCGACTGAAACAGTATCTCTTTCTGAAATTCAGCATTTAATTAATCCTCATTTCTTAAAGGTTCATAATGTTCCGAAAACCTTACAACTAAAACGAGTTAAAAGTAGCCAACTTCTTAAACCTGAACGCTTCGATTTACCTTTCAAAATTAATTATGCTCACCATTTTTATCAGGGTGATTTAATGAATTCGGCTACTGAAGCTTATAAAGCTCATCTTCAGGCATTTAATAATTTTATTGAAGGTGATGAAAGTGGAAAATCTGATTTCGAATCTTTTCAAGAAGCTTATCATGAGATATTAAGATCATTTCAAACTATTGGATTTAATCCCGCTGAATCTATTATTCCTATTTCGACTTTAGGTACTGTTTTAGATGGTTCACATAGAGTTGCAGCAGCTTTTGCGAATTCCATTCCTGTCTTAACCGTTGAAATGCCGCATTCTCAAACGAATTTCAACTATACATTTTTTGCACATAAAAACCTTGATGAAAAATGGCTAGACTTTGGAGCAAGCTTATTTGCGGAGCTCGATTCTTCAACACGCGCCATTACACTATTTCCACGAGCAGAAGGCTTAGACTCAGAGATTGACCACTTTATTCGTTCAAGCGTTCCTGTTATCTTTTACAAATCGATTACACCTTCTGGCAAATTTGGCATAAATCTCATTCGACAAATTTATGCGGATGAACCTTGGCTTGGCTCCTTCAAAAACGGATTTGCAGGTGCAGAATTTAAAGCATCAAACTGTTTTTCTGGTTCTGCTAATGTTAGAGTCTATCTTATTCAATCTGATAATCTTGAACTACTTAAAACAATTAAAGAGAAAATTCGGGCAGCTTATAATGTTGAAAATCATTCAGTTCATATTAATGATACTCATGCGGAAACGACTGTAATATGTGGGGCACTTCTGAACGCCAATTCAAGGCATTATCTTGAAAAATCTGACGTTAAAAATTTCCCTGTATTCTACACTTTATTTAATCATTTTTCACAATGGCTGAAGTCCGTTCAAGTTCCCTTAAATCAAGTTTGTATAGATGGGAGTTCTAGCCTTTCCGCTTACGGAATTCGAGAATGTGGCGATTTAGATTTTCTTCATGTTGGAGAGAAACCCTGGTCAGGACCAATAGAAGGAATTAATAGTCATGTAATAGCTTCACAACTGAAATATCATGCTTGGCATAAAGATGAAATCATTCAAAATCCTGAACTTCATTTTTATTTAAATGGTGTTAAATGTATAAGTCTTCAAACTTTGCACACCATGAAAACGAACCGAGGCGAAGGAAAAGACATTGATGATTGTAAAGCCATTCAGAACATTCTAAATACTCAACTACAAAACGTTCGTCTTGAAGATTTTCGATTTAAATCTACAAAACCGGGTAAAATTATAGGTTTAGTTCCCGTTAAAAACGAAGAATTACACATTGAAAATTGTTTACGAGCTCTTGCATTAATAACAGATGGTATTATTGTTTTAGACGACCACTCTGATGATGAAACTGTGAACATCATAAAAAGCTTGTTAAACGATTGTTCAATTCTAGAAATAATTGAAAAAGATAACTGGTTTAGAGATGAGCCTGGTGATCGAAATCTTTTATTGAAAGCCGGTAGAAATCATGGCGGAACACATTTTATAGTGTTAGACGCTGATGAAATTTTTACAGGGAACTGCTTGGATAATGATTTATTAAAGCATGCTATTTATTGCATGGAGCCTGGTGATAAGTTCATATTTACTTGGATACAATTATGGAGATCTTGTTCAAAATTCCGCTTTGACAATTCTGTTTGGACCTGGAATATGAAAGCATTTATTTTCTGTGATGATGGTGAATGTTATTATGAATCTGAGTTCATTCATACAGGGCGAACTCCAGCAAATTTAGAAGGCACTTACTATTTTTTCAAAACGTATGACTACGGATTAATGCATTTTCAGTTTGTAAATTGGCATAATCTTTTAGTAAAACAAGCCTGGTATCGAATGTTAGAACTTATAAGACAGCCCGACAAAAGTATCACTGAAATTAATATCAAATATTTCCCATCAAAAAACGAATCTGGCTTATCGCTGCAAAACAGCCCATATATTTGGTTTGAAGCCTATTCTGATTGGTTCAAACCCTCTAAACTTGCCATAAATGAAACATGGAGAACTACTCAAATTCAAGACTGGTTCGAAGAATATGGAATCGATTATTTCAAAAATTTAGACATTTGGGATATTGATTGGAATAGAGATAAACCATTTAACTATTTTACATTCAATGAACAAGAAATCTGGAAAAATGGTTCTGAAGAGATTAAATTACTAGTAGGAAATAGTCAGTTTGATGAAGCTATTAAACTTTTAACTCACTTTTTGACTACTTCTTTTCGGCAGAATGCACAGTTAATGATTGATAAAATTAAACAGTTCAAATTGTCAATTGAACAAAAATAAATCCCATTCGAATTTAGCTTATTTATGGAATACTTAGTTTCAGCAATTGTCTCTACCTATAATGCCGAACGATTTATTAAAGGTCGTCTCGATGATCTTCTATCGCAAACAATTGGCAAAAAACTTGAAATTATCGTAATTGACAGCGGTTCAACTCAATATGAAGGTGATATTGTTAAAGAATATCAAAAATTACACCCCAACATAAAATATCTAAGAACTGAACGCGAGACCGTTTATAAAGCATGGAATAGAGGAATTGAGCTTTCATCAGGCAAATATCTTACTAATGCCAACACCGACGATAGACTGCGCAAAGATGCTTATGAGGTCCTTTCTACATTTTTAGATGATCATAGTGAATATGCTTTAGTCTACCCCGATGTGCTCGTTACAAGAAATGAGAACGAGTCCTTTGAAATAAACTCATCGGATGCAATGTACAAGCTGAATGAACATGATCGTGAAATTCTTCTTAATGGTCTTTGTTACGTTGGCCCCATGCCCATGTGGAGGAAATCTGTTCATGAAAAAGTTGGATTATTTGACCCTGATTTTATTACTTCTGGCGATTTTGAATTCTGGGTCAAACTTTCAGAATTTTTCGATTTAAAAAAAATAAATCAAATATTAGGTCTCTATATAAAACGTGACGATAGCATTGAACACTCAAACCTAGAAGCAAAGTTTATTGAAAACACAGCAATCAAGTTTAAATACGCCTTATTTCGAAATAAATACACAAAGAATTGGTCATTTAATAAAGTTAAATCCTTTTTAACTCAAATAACTTATTGTTCGCAATTACAAACTACTGGCAAATTAGATGAATGCATTCAAGAATGTGATATGTTATTAAAAGAACTTCCAATGGAGTCAGACATACAATATTTAAAAGCCACTTCTTACTATAGAAAAAAACAATTTCCAATTGCTATAAAGATATTTGATCAAATACTAGAGACCAACCCTGAGCATAGTCCAACTTTAAATAACTTATCAGTTTGGTATTGGGCAAATGGAGAAAAGACTAAAGCTATCAACTTAATGAAAAAATGCTGTGAATTAGACTCAAGTAATGAGAACGCTAGATTTAATTTAGCTGAAATGTATCTTAAAATTGGAAAGCCAGATAATGCTTCTAAATGGTTTAAAGAAGTCTTAAACATTAATCGATCTAACTCAGAAGCTATAAAAGCTTTAAGGGATTACTATCAAAAAAGAGACGCTGTATTAACTACTTATTATGAAGATTTATTAATTCGCTAAAATTATTTTTATTATTTAAACACTTTCATATCAATAACTTAGACTATTATACCATTCCTCATCACAATGAAACACAAAATAATTAATTAAAAAAATTAAAGTCTGCTTTCCTGCTACACGATAAGTGAGTCATAACACAAAAAACCATACACTCTAAATACTAACATTATGGCATTCGCAGATTTTAACAGGATTAATACTAATGTCCAATCACTTGAGTCAAGATTTTCTTTAGACAAAATCAATAAGAGACTTGGTAATGCTCAATTACAATTATCAACTGGTTTTAGAATTAATAAAGCAGAAGATGATGCAGCTGGATTTTCAATTTCAGCTAAATTAAGTTCACGTATCGCTGGCTTAGAACAAGCATTAGCAAATACTGGAGATTCAAAATCTGTATTGGATATTGCAGAGTCAAGCTTAAATAGCATTCTTGATATCCTAACTACATTAAAAACTAAAGCTACTCAAGCGGCTAATGATACTTACGGAGTAGATGAGCGACAATTTATTCAAGATCAAATTGACAGCCTTGTTAGTGAATTAGATTCTTTAATTAATCAAACCGTTTATCAAGGTCGTTCTTTACTTGCAGGTACTTATGATGCTACTTTCCAAGTTGGTGAAAGAACAGCTGATATTATTAATGTTCAAATCTTTTCAGGTACTTCAGGAGTAGGCTTTGACTCAACAGGATTAGGAGTAGACGCTCTTGTAGTTGACTCAAACGCGAATTCTCAACTAGCAATGTCAAATATTGACGGAGCAATAAACGGAGTAGCAAGCATGGTGAATAACTTAGGTATTTACCAAACACAACTTTCAATCCGCGAAGAAATTCTTACTCAAGCAGTGAACAGTAATTCTTCTGCAAGAAGTAGAGTTCGTGATGCTGACTTTGCAAAAGTACAGAGTGAAGCTGTTAAATTGCAGATTTTACAACAAACTGCTATTGCTTCTTTGGCACAAGCTAACTCTGCACCACAAGCAGTTCTTGGATTCTTACAGTAATAGTTTAATCTCCTTTGAAACCTTAGATCTGAGTACACATTTTCAGGTCTAAGGTTTTCTGATTCTCTGTTAGTCCCAACAAGTCCCAATCCTCCAAAGGCCCTAAAAGCCCTCTTTTTTGTTCTTTGACTTATTTTTTGTGAAAACAAATTTCCGATTTAAAGAAATTTCAGATTGTTCGATAACATAGACTGCCTCAGGGACGGGGCATTCTAACAGAAACAATCATAAAGAAGGAGCTTTTATGGCTTTCGGAGATTTTAACAGGATTAATACCAATGTGCAAACATTGGAATCTAGATTTTCTCTGGATAAAATCAATAAAGAGCTTGGTGTAACGCAATTAAGACTCTCTACTGGCTTTCGCATTAATCGTGCGGAAGACGATGCAGCAGGGTTTTCAATTTCGGCTAAATTAAGTTCTCGTATTGCTGGTTTAGAGCAAGGTTTATCTAATACAGGCGATGCAAAATCTGTATTAGATATTGCAGAATCGAGTTTAAATTCTATGCTCGACATTCTAACAACCTTGAAAACAAAAGCAACGCAAGCGGCCAATGACACTTATGGTGTTGATGAGCGTCAATTTATTCAAGATCAAATTGACAGTTTAGTAAACGAACTAAATTCATTAGTTACCACAACTGTATATCAAGGTAGATCATTATTAGGTGGAACTTACAATGCAACTTTCCAAGTTGGTGAACGCGGTGCAGATGTCATCAATGTTCAATTAACTTCTGGAGGTGCAGACGCTGGTTTTACTGCTTCAGGTTTAGAAATTGATGCTTTAGACGTTAGCTCATTTGCAAGTGCGCAATTAGCAATGGTAAGTATCGATAGCGCAATAGATTATATTGCAGGAGCCGTTAATAATCTTGGTATTTATCAGACTCAACTTTCTATTCGGGAAGAAATTCTGACCCAAGCTATTAACTCGAACTCCTCAGCTCGAAGCAGAATCCGCGACGCAGATTTTGCAAAAGAACAGAGTGAGGTGTTAAAACTTCAAATCCTTCAACAAACAGCTATTGCTTCATTGGCGCAAGCTAATGCGGCACCACAAGCCGTTCTTGGATTTATCTCTGCCTAAGCAAAACAACACAAAGACCCCAAGGACGGGGTCTTATTTTCAATCACAATAGAAGGAGCTATATTATGGCATTCGGCGATTTTAATCGTATTAACACGAATGTTCAATCCCTTGAATCTAGATTTTCTCTAGATCGGATTAACAAACAACTCGGAATTACTCAGCTACAATTATCAACTGGGTTCCGTATTAATAAAGCAGAAGACGATGCTGCTGGTTTTTCAATCTCTGCAAAATTGAGTTCACGTATTGCTGGTTTAGAGCAAGCTCTTGCCAACACAGGTGATGCAAAATCAGTTTTGGATATTGCAGAAGCAAGTATGAATTCTGTTTTAGATATTCTAACTACTTTAAAAACTAAAGCTACACAAGCTGCAAACGATACTTACGGCGTTGATGAACGTGATTTTATTCAAGCACAGGTAGATAGCCTCGTGAGTGAATTAGATTCTTTAGTTACTCAAACCGTTTTCCAAGGTAGAAATATTCTTCTTGGAACTTACGATGCAACTTTCCAAGTTGGTGAAAGAACAGCTGATACAATCAATGTTCAATTAACTTCTGGAAATGCAAATGGCATTGCTAGCTTTACTGCTTCTGGTTTAGGTGTTGATGCAATTGATGTTACTTCTTTTATAGCTGCTCAATCAGCTATGATAAGTATCGACGTTGCTATCAATCTTCTTGCCGGTGCTGTTAATCAGTTAGGTATCTACCAAACACAGCTTTCCATCCGTGAGGAAATTCTTACTCAAGCTGTAAACAGTAATTCTTCTGCTCGCAGTAGAATTCGTGATGCTGACTTTGCAAAAGTTCAAAGTGAAGCCGTTAAATTGCAAATCTTGCAACAAACTGCTATCGCTTCATTAGCTCAAGCAAATGCTGCACCTCAGGCTGTTTTAGGTTTCCTAAGTAGGTAATCCTCAACATCTGAAATGGGATGGGGGTATCTTCTTTGATATTCCCTCCATTTCTTTAACGTCTAAACTCCTCTTTGTCTTATGAATTCAGCATTAAATACGTATCAAATTCAGCAAATTAAAAATGCTACTCCAACAGAGTTAATTGGAATACTTTATGACATGGCAATTCAAGCCACTTATCGTAAAGATCAGGTTCGTTTGATTAAAATTCTCTCATTATTGATGCGTTCCTTAAATCACGATTACGAAGTTGCTGAAAACTTCTTTAATTTATACGAGTATTGTCAACATGTAGCTCGTGATAACCAATTCGACGAAGTTAGAGAGTTACTTACCGGTGTCCGTGATGCTTGGTACGATTCAGTAGTTAAAGGCAACAAAACAGCCTTAAACACTGCCGTTTAATTTTATAATTTCCTCAATCAATTTTTAATTATGTCTTCAGCAGTAAATTCAGGACTATTTGGCGTTAATCAATTGTACGAACAGTTGATTAATAACCTAATTACGCTCGAAAGTAACAAAAAATTTAGCTATGAGGACCAGGTTACTGAGCAAACTTCTCGTAAAACAGCCATCAGTACTGTTGGTTCTAAACTCAGTAGCTTTAATACCGTTTTAACCGAATTCGGTAGCACATCTAACAATTTATTCGATTTATATGCAGCCAACTCTTCAAATGAGTCGGCTTTTATGGTTTCTAATACCTCAACTTTAAACACATCTGGTAATTATGCTGTTGAAATTCAACAAATTGCAAAATCAGATGTTAGGGTTTCTAAACAATTTGTTGCAGCTGACGGGGATATTGCCACAGCAATAAATTCTGTAACTGGTGCTGATGAATTAAGCTTTGATTTAACTATTGATGGAAATACATACACTATCAGTGTTGATGACTTATCAGGCATGTCTAATGAAGAAGTTCTTACTGCAGTTTCTACTGCTATTAATGATACTGCCGGTGCCGATGTTCAAGCAACTATTTTAAGAGAAACAAGCGGAAGTGCTCGTTTATCGATTCGTAGTAAACTTTCTGGTGCAGATAATGCAATATCATTTACGAATACTATCGATGCGGACGGCGAAACGAATCTTGCTGAATTTTTAGAGTTAACTGTTGATAATGGTGGTGCTAATTCTGATGACAATACAAATGTCTTGGTTGGAGGCTCACCAAATGGAGGCCGCTTATTTGATGTTACAACTTTAAATGCAAAATTTACTATTGATGGGCTCAATTTTGAACGGAGTTCCAATGTAGTATCTGACGCTATTTCCGGTCTTTCAATCACATTACGTCAGCTCACTTCTGCCACAGAAACATTAAGTATAGAAGCAGATACTGAATCTGGTCAAGCAAATATTGATCGTTTTATTGAATCTTACAATTCAGTTATCTCAGAAATTAGACAACAATCCTTCTTAAACGGAACATCTGGCGATCGTGGACCATTATATAGAGATAGATCGTTCAGAGAACTAACCTATACACTTAGACAAAATGCGGTTTCTACAGCATTAAGTGACACTGTTAACGTTGGAAATCCACTAAGCCCAGTAATTCCACCAGGCACCACTATTCAAACAGTATTAGACATTGGGCTTGATTTCAAAAACGACGGTACGTTGTACATTAAGAATCAATCAACTTTAACGAGCACTCTCGAATCCAATCCTGATGCAGTTGCAACACTTTTTGCAAATGACAGAACAGATTCTTTCAGTGGTATTGCAGGGAAATTACAAAGTTCTATAGATGTTTTTATAAAAACAGACGGTCTTGTTAAATCCCTAACAAGTACAATAGACGACAGAATAGAAACTCTGAATCAACGAATTCAGGCACAAGATGAATATCTTGAAAGGCGCAGAGTGCAGTTAACGAATCAGTTTATTCAACTTCAGGCGATTTCAGACCAAGCCAACGCTCAATATCAAACATTATTAAGCTTTGGCAACTCTTACGGCTAAACATAAAGAACTATGACTACTTCATCAGTTAATCCAATTTCTAATTTCATGGCAGATGTTTCCACACAGGAAATTAAAAAAGTGAAATTAAGCAATGAAACAGAGACTAAAAGTCCTGTTACTTCTCCCGAATATATTCAATCCAAATCAGAAAAAACTGATTTGTTGCGTGTAATTAATGACGAGTTAGCCTTAAAAAACGCTGAAAATGCGGTTAACGAATCTTTATTATCCTACTTCAACGAAAAAATATCTTTTTCTATTGATGATAAAACTCAAAAAACAGTTATTAAAATTATTGATAAAAAGACAGACGAAGTTGTTAAACAATATCCTGCTCAAGAGTTTCTAGATATGGTACATGCCCTAAATAAAGCCGCGAAACTAGTACTAAAAGATATTCCTAAATACATGTAAAACATGCGCTTAATGACTTCTGACCCTACTGAATATAAATTATTTATTAAAGCAATTGATTTAACAAATCAAATGATTAGTCATATTCAGGAAGATAAAAGTGAATATGTTGAAGTCACTAAGCTCATGATTGAAAGAGGAAAAATTTATTCTGAACTAGATTCCCATATAAAAACTTTAGACCGTTCTAAATTATCCGATAAAGAGAATGTACAAGTTAAAGAACGATACGACGAATTAATGTCATTAGATCATCAGTTCAGAAATCTTCTTAAAACACAAGCAGATCGGTTGCGTACGAAATCTGGCTCAGCAGTTAAAGATAAAAAAGCTCATTCCAGTTATTCTCTGCAACAACCGAAGCACCCAAAAGAATCACTTTTTATTTCCTCAAAAATTGAGGGCTGAATATGGATATCAGAACACTTACATCTACTCAACGAATTGACCGAAACTCTAGCGCCAAAATTAAAACTCCATCAAATGAGAGTTATGGAAAAGCTTCGGAAACATCTTCCAACAACAGAGTTGAACAAAATACTGCAGATAGAGTCTCTATTTCATCTGCAACTGCCTCAGACGATTTGTCGTTTGCGAGACAAGTATATCAAAAATTAGATGATAATTCTTTAGATAGAGTTCGATCCGTCCGTTCTAAAGCTGAACAAGGTTATTACACTTCCGAAAGTTCAATAAAAAAACTTGCAGCTGCCATTCAACACGATATTATTGAATTAGAGTCAGACTCTTTGGCACCAGCCTACACTCCAGTATATCCGGTAGATTTAGAAAAATTAAAACAGAATCTTGCTGAAAACCCGGAAATTATTACAGAAGTTGCAACTAGACTCGCAAAAATCCTTTCAAATCTGTAAATAAAAGTAGAATAATAGTTTCTTAACAAGTACATTAAACCCAAAAAATCTAACAAAGGGTTTAATATTGAAAGGCTCCATATTATTAATTGAAGACGATGCATCACTTTTGCAATATTTGCAATTGCATCTAAGTTCAAACGGTTATAGCGTAACCGCTTTCTCCTCTCCATCTGAGGCACTTAAGGCTATTCCTAAAATCGACATTCAACTCATTTTGACAGACGTTAAAATGCCTGAAATGTCTGGTGATGAAGTACTTAATCATGTTAAAACACATCACCCAACTATTGGTTTAATAATGATGACAGGTTTTGGAAGTATTGAACATGGTGTTAATGCTATTCAAAAAGGTGCGTTCGACTATATAACCAAGCCTTTTCAAGGTCCAGAAATTCTTGCACGTATAAATCGCTTTTTCAAATTACGAAATCAAGGAACAATTGAATTCGCTCAGCACACTTTTGAAGGACCAAAAGGGTTAGATAATGAGGCAAGCCCCAAAAGCAATTCAAAACCTAAAGGTGCAGCCAAACAAACAGTCGATATTAAATTAGTTGGCACACACCCTAAAATCTCAGCACTTATAGACGCTCTTCCGCAAATTGCTCAAAACAATGCTCCTGTTCTTATTCAAGGTGAAAGTGGAGTTGGTAAAGAGGTGTTTGCAAGTTTAATTCATTATAATAGTGATCGCGCCGACAAACCTTATGTTAAAATTAATTGTGCCAATTTACCAAGTGAATTGGTTGAAAGTACACTTTTTGGCCACATTAAAGGCTCATTTACAGGGGCAATAAACGATGCAAAAGGCGCTTTTGACGAAGCAGATGGCGGCACCTTATTATTAGATGAGATTACTGAAATTGAATTGGGTGTGCAAGCCAAATTATTACGCGTATTACAAGAAAAAGAATTCAGAGCGGTAGGAAGTCAACAAGCGAAAAAAGTTGATGTTCGAATTATTGCCACTTCAAATAGAAATATTGGAAAAAGCATAAAAGATGGTCAATTTAGATCTGACTTGTTTTATCGTTTAAATGTTTTTCCACTTATTATTCCACCATTAAGAGAACGTAGTAGCGATATTTTAGAATTATCTACGTATTTCGTAAATAAATTTGCGGCTGAATATGGAATGGGTGAAAAAGAGTTAACTTCTGATGTTCAAAACTACCTGAGTAAACAGCAATGGCAAGGAAATGTGCGCGAATTAAACAATGTAATTCAACGTGGTGTTTTAATGTCAGGCAATTCAAAAAATATTACATTTGAACACATTCAAAACAGTTTATTTTCTAACTTAGAATTATCGGATGAACTTGACTCTGATGCCGATTTACCCTTAATTCCAATTGAAGAAATGGAGTTGAAATTAATAAAGCAAGCATTGGAACGAACAAACGGTAATCAAAAAGAAGCCGCTGAACTTCTTGGTATTTCCGACAGAACCATTCGAAATAAATTAAAAAAACTTCGTCTAGACGATTTTGATGAATAATCTATGCAGACCATCAGTAAAAATCCATCCGACATACTTAACTCATTAGCAAGTAAAATTGTACTTTTAGAGGCTGATGACATTCAGGCTTTGGGAGAAATTTTAAAGCTGTTGGATGAGTTGCATGAGCAACATATACAGGACTATATCCTACAAGTGAGATCTATAGTTGAACGTCTTATACTAGATGAGTATGAGTCTACATCTGTTGGACTTAATGAATTAAATGCTGCTATAGAACAGTTGCAACTAGCTCACTCTGAATCTGAATATGTTACAGATGTTGAGTTTGCAAAAAAACAAAATGAATACAATGAAGATGCAACTCACGAAGACGATGTTGAATCACATACCATTGAACTAGATGAGCCTTCGGCTAAGTCACAAAAAGCAAAAGCTAGCCCAAGTCCTGCAAAAGAACCTTCTAAAATTATAGTTGAAGCTCCAAAAGAAAAACCTGCTCCAGTACAAGTAAAACCTAAAACTGAAGTTAAAGCAGTTGTTAATCATCACTATTTTAAAACTTCTGACGATTTCAAACTAATCAATCAAACCTTAAAGGACGACGAAGAATTACTTCAAGGCTTTATTGATGAGACAGCTGAACATATTCAGATGATTGAAAACGGACTTATTGATTGGGAATCATCACCCAATGATCTTACTATAATTGATTCCGTATTTAGGCCATTCCATACCATTAAAGGCGTTGCAGGCTTTCTGAACCTAACAGATATTAATAACTTTTCGCACATGTATGAAGATGTGCTCGATGAAGTAAGAAAAGGGAAATTATCTTATAGTGCTTCTTTAGCTGATGCTATTTTCAAAGGAATTGACGCCTTAAAAAGCATGATTTCTGCCTTATTAGATGCCATTGAAACCGGAAATTATAAAGGACACCCTGTTGATTTAAACAGTTTTGCTCACTTAGTAGAACATGCTCGTTCAGGCACCTTAGATTCTCAAGATGAAAAACAACATCAAGATTCAGTAAGTGATACCACTTCACCTAAACAACAACAGAGCACAGCACAACTAAATCAGAAGCCAAAACTTGATCATTCAATTTCAAAATCAAAAAATAACGAGACTTCTGTTTTCGTAAATGATTCATCAAAATCAGAAGATTCAGATAAATTAACAGGTACAAGAGCTATGACTGGAGTTAAAGACTCTACATTGCGTGTTAGTACCTTAAAAATGGATTCACTCATTGATTTGGTTGGTGAATTAGTTGTAACCCAAAATATGGTTGTTCAAAACAATGTTGTAAAAGCAAGCATTGATAAACGATTGCAACAAGATGTAGGGCAGCTTAAACGTATTACTAACAATCTTCAAGATTTATCCATGTCATTGCGCATGGTACCTATAAAAGATACTTTCCAAAAAATGCACCGAATTGTTCGGGATTTGGCAAGAAAGTCTGGTAAAAAAATCGTTTTAGAAGTTTACGGTGAAGAGACTGAAATTGACCGCAACATGGTAGATGAATTATATGATCCTTTAGTTCACATGATTCGAAATAATTGTGACCATGGAATTGAAAGCCCACATGTTCGCAAATCAAGAGGTAAAAACGAAACAGGAACAATTACATTAAATGCATTCTATAAAGGTGGAATGGTTGTAATTGACGTTACTGACGATGGGAATGGAATAGACTCATCAAGTGTACTTTCTAAAGCAATTTCGAAAGGAATTACACAATATGGTGCGAAACACTCCGAAGAAGAAATTCTAAACTTCATCTTTGCATCTGGTTTTTCAACAAGTGAGGTAATTACCGATGTTTCTGGTAGAGGTGTCGGAATGGATGTTGTTAAAAGAGCAATTACTAGTTTACGTGGTAATATCGACATTCAAACAAAACTTGGAAAAGGAACAACTTTTTCTCTACGCCTTCCTCTTACATTAGCAATTATAGATGGCGTTATTGTCGAAATAGGTTCTGAAAAGTATATTTTACCAACTATAAGCATTAAAGAATCTTTAGTTGTTAAAAAAGAGCAACTCAATAAAATAGCGGGAAAAGGCGAAACCGTATTTATTCGCAATAAAGTAATGCCACTCATTCGTGTAGGAAAATATTTTGGAATAAGTACTGCTGTTGAAAACCCATGGGAAGGTCTCATTATTATTGTAGAAAGCGATAAACAAGAAGCAGCTTTATTGGTAGACAAGATGTTAGATAAACAAGAAATTGTTATAAAGTCCCTTGGTGAAAGTCTGAGCAATCTTGGAGGCTTAGCTGGTGGAGCAATATTATCGGATGGAACAGTTGGTTTAATTATTGATGTTCCAACATTGTTACCGAAATCAGGAAGATCGTATAAAGATTAATAATTAAATCAGGAATCTATCTTATGGCAAACAAGCAACATGATTTAACAGATGAAATGAAGGCATTACTTGCTGAAATTGAAAATGATCCAACATTATCTAGTTCAAATAAAATTTCAGAAGAAGAAGCTTTGATTCTTCAGTCAGAAGTAATGAAAGACAAACACATCGATGCAATTCAGCGCACTGAAGTAGCTGAAGTTCAGCAAGCTAGAGCTCATGCCGGAAAGTATATAACCTTTACCCTAGCTGGTGAAGATTACGGACTTTATATACTAAGTGTAAAAGAAATTATTGGAATGATGAGCATTACAAGAGTGCCAAGAACTCCTGAATTTGTACGCGGCGTTATAAACTTAAGAGGTAAAGTTCATCCTGTAATTGATTTAAGAAAACGCTTTGGACTTGAACAAAGAGACGATGACGCAAGAACACCTATCATCATTGTAGAAATATCACATAAAGGTGGAAGCCAGTTCTTAGGAATAGTTGTCGATTCCGTTTCTGAAGTAATTAATCTTGATGATAGTATGATTGAAGATACACCTGCATTTGGTGTAGACCTTGATACAGATTTCATCTTGGGTATTGCTAAAGTAAATCAAAAAGTTATCACCTTACTCGATATTGATAAAATATTGACTAGTCGCCAATTAGTAATGATCCAAAACTAGTTTAGATTCAATTATATGAGCAAAACTGACCCCTTTGAATTTAAACACTTTGAGATTGCAGATAAACAGTTCCGCTATCTTAAAGAGTTAATTTACAAAGAGGCCGGAATTAATCTTACAGATGCAAAACGCTGTCTAGTTCAAACTCGAATTGGAAAGTTGATGAGGAAAAATCATATCAATGGGTATGATGATTTATTCAACAAACTCCAAAGTGAATCAAATGGTAAAACGTTAGAATTGGTTTTAGACTCAATATCAACGAATCACACGTTTTTTTTCCGTGAAGATGCCCATTTCAGTTATTTAACAGAAACCATTTTACCAACTCTAGTAAAAACTCATGGTTTAAAACATATTAAAATATGGAGCTCTGCAAGTTCAAGTGGAGAAGAACCTTATTCTATTGGAATTTCGATGATGGAAGCATTACATTCTTTCCCAGGAGTTACTTTTTCTGTTTTCGCCAGTGACATTTCAATTACAGTGTTAGAAAAAGCAAAAAAAGGTATCTATCCGTTAGAAGAACTTGATGGAATGCCAGATTCGTTAAAGCGTAAATATTTTCAACGTGGGAAAAGTGACTTTGCAGATTTAGTTAAGGTAAAACCTGCCTTAAGAGAAAAAATTACCTATGCAAAACATAATTTGCTTGAGCCACTTCAACAAAATGAAACATTTGATATCATTTTTTGTCGAAATGTGATGATTTATTTCGACAATCCGACTAAAGAAAAAATTGTAAGTTTATTATGTACTAAATTATCGAATAATGGCTATTTCATAAATGGCCATTCTGAAAGTTTAAGTGCAATAAAACATAACCTTACAATGATAAAACCAACAATTTACCGAAGATTAAACGGGTGATGAATGAAGCTTGAAAGTGTTGCTAAGAACACCAAAATAACGGTCGGCATCTCCGATTTAGCAGTAAGTAATAATGTAAAGGATACATTAATTACCTACTCTCTTGGCTCGTGTATTGCTGTATTAGTATACGACCCAACCGTTCAAGTATCTGGAATGATTCATGTTATGCTTCCAGATTCAAATATTGAAAAAATGGCAAAAAATTCTATCTCTTTTAATCCATATAAATACATGGATACAGGAGTGCCAATTTTAATTAAAAAATGTGTTGCTATGGGTGCTAAAAAAGCAACTATGAGCATTAGTGTTTTTGGTGGAGCTCAGGTTTTTGATCGTGAAGACTATTTTAATATCGGCAAAAGAAACTATGTATCACTCAGAAAAATACTTTGGCAAGAAGGACTTCTCATTCGAAATGAGCATGTTGGTGGTAGAGTTCACAGAACCGTTAGAATAGATGTTGCAACAGGAAGTATTCTTCTTGATGTGAACAAAGAAGAAATGATAACCTACACCAGTACAATCAAATAAACGGATAAAAAAATGGCTTTTAATTTTTTAATTGTTGATGATTCCCCCGTAATGCGAAAAGTTATAATCAAGACCATTCGAATGTCTGGTGTTGATGTTGGCGAATTATTTGAAGCAGGGAATGGTGCAGAAGGACTGATTGAGGCACGCGCACATTGGATTGATTTAATCCTTACCGATTTAAATATGCCTATTATGGATGGCTTAACATTTATTGAATACCTCAAAGATGACGAAGTCTTACGTTCAATTCCTGTAATCGTAATCTCTACCGAAGGTCGAGATGATGTTGTTCAAAGAGCTCTTGATATCGGAGCTGCTGATTATATTACAAAACCGTTCCGCCCGGAACAAATTGGCGCAGATGTTTTAAAAATATTAGGATACTCCAATGCTTAATTTAAATAACAGAGAAATTATTATTGAAGTCATTGATGAGATAATGACGGATATGTTTTTCATTTTTCCTGACTTAGATGATGATGGAAAAAAGGTTTCAATAGGTGAAATTTCTGGAAACTCTATTCATGTTGGTATTCATTTTAATACTGATTTTTATCTTCATTTTACTATTGATCCTCAGTTATTATCCGAAATGGCCATGAACTTTATGGGCATAACCCAAGATGAGTTAATGCAAGAACATATTGAGTCTATGGCTTGTGAAACGGCAAATATAATTGGTGGAAATTATCTTGTTAGAGTTGATCCAAATGCAACCTGCAAACTTTCGATTCCTGAAATTCTAGACCCAAATACTATTACTGAATCGGATAAAACAGATGAACATTGGACTATCTACTTCGTTGCCGAAGGTCGACTAATGACAATTTCACCATATAAACGAAAATAACAGTATGATCCGGGTATTTGTCGTTGATGACTCCGCAATAGTTAGAAAAAAATTAACTGAAGATCTGAATAAGTACCCGGACATTCAGGTTGTAGGCTCTGCAATTGACCCTTACGTTGCTCGAGACAAGATTGTACGGCTCAATCCTGATGTAATCACACTTGATGTGGAGATGCCTCGTATGGATGGAATTACATTCTTAAAAAAAATAATGCGATTCTTTCCTAAACCCGTAATAATTATAAGTTCACTTACTAAACAAGGAAGTGACCTTGCAATGGTTGCATTGGAATCTGGTGCAATAGAAGTTCTTTGTAAACCTGGTGGTTCTTATTCGGTTGGAGATTTAACCTTGCAGTTAGCACGAGTTATTCGAGCGGCTGCTAAAGCTAATATGAAAAATAAGCATCTTTTTGAGTTGCCTGTTATTCCTCAAAAACCACCTGAGATTAATATTCCACTAAACCAAGGTGGCTTAAAACATACTACACATAAAATTATAGCGATGGGCGCCTCTACAGGAGGTACTGAAGCTTTAAAACAAGTTTTAATGGGCCTTCCTGCCGATTCTCCAGGCATTGTAATTGTGCAACATATGCCACCTAAGTTTACGACAGCTTTTGCTGAACGCCTAAACTCTTTAGTTCCACTAGAAGTTAAAGAAGCAGAAGATGGAGATCGTGTTTTAATGGGAAGAGTTTTAATTGCACCTGGAAATTATCACATGCTCCTGAAAAAAAGTGGTGCAGACTATTTTGTTCAGGTTAAAGAAGGCCCAATGGTTCATCATCACAGACCTTCAGTTGATGTTTTATTCCACTCTGTAGCATCGGTAGCTGGCAATAATGCAATAGGCGTAATGTTAACAGGAATGGGTGGTGATGGTTCTATAGGTATGAAAGAAATGCATAACAAAGGGGCACATAATATTGCTCAAAATGAAGAAAGTTGTGTCGTTTATGGTATGCCCAAAGAAGCTGTGAAACTTGGAGCTGTAGATCAACTCCTTCATATTAATGAAATATCTTCTGCTATTATTGATGCAGTTCGTGCATTACATGAGAGACATTAACAATGTTTTTAAACTAGATTCAAAAAAAAAGCTGACAAATAATTGAATATTTTGCCAGCTTTTTTAGTTTTAATTCTGTTAGTTTTTTAACCGAATAAGTCATCAATATCATTTTGATTAAACGCTGAAGGTGGCGTCTCCTCATTTTTGTTTGATTTAGTTGCAGTAGCTGGTGCTGGTGAGTCTGCAGTCATTCTGGTATCAACATTAATTTTCTTTTCCATCATATTGTGGAATTTTTCGATGTTTACACCAAAAGTTGCTAAAATATTCTCTTTAATCTCATCTTCAATATGCAATTCATAAACACGAGTAAATAATTGAAGCATTTTAATTTGAATTTCAGCCATTACTTTTCTTACATGAACCAGTTTCTGAGAAACGATATCATGAAATTGTAGTGCAGTCATTATAGCAATCGCATCATTTCTGATTTCACCTAACATCATTGCTGACTCCATGTCTTCTGGATTTTGGCCCATTTCTAGTGTATCAACATGAGACATTATTTGCTCAACTCTATTCATGATTTGATAGGTAGCATCTGTTGTTTCTGCAACAGCTGTATCTAATTCACTTGCAGCATCCGGCATTAAACCGGTTGTATTCATTATCGATTCAGATACATCGTTTAAAAGTGGCGAAACTTCACGAAGGAAAACAAACAACTCTTCTAAAAATGGCAAAATTCCTTCACCAAAAGCAAAAAGACTTTTTATTTGCTTAATTCGGGTTATAATTTCACCGTAATCGTCATTTTTTATCATACTTGATCCCATTTGATAACTCACTGAGCAATAGCTTAAGCAAGAAGTTTATTCATTTTTTGTTCGAGGGTTTCTGGAGTAAATGGCTTTACAACATAATTATTTACACCTGCCTGAACAGCTTGTAATACATCATCTTTCATTCCTCTTGTCGTAATCATAAGAACTGGTATTTTCTCATACTCAGGAGTAGTTCTGAGTTCCGTAACAAACTCCAGCCCATTCATTTCAGGCATGTTCCAGTCTGTAATAATAAAATTGATAGGATGCTCTTCTAATTGCTGAAGCGCTTCTTTTCCATTACCAGCTTCCACAGACTCGCGATGCCCGAGTCGTTCAAGGGTGTTTTTTATAATTCTTCTCATTGTCGGAGAATCATCGACTATTAAAATAAAAAGGTCACTCATAAGTTTATTTTGCCCATGTTGGTTATTCTGTCGAAACAAAATCGACGTAATTTAACTATCTGCAGGGAATAAGAATAGCAAATAACGGAAATAGTTCACTAAATTCAAAAAAAATTACAAAGATTCCTGAATTTTAATAATCATTCGCTTGTATTCACTAATCAAGTCTTTCTGTTGCAGGTTCATTAATTGTTTATCAAATACACTAATTGCTGTTTCTAATATTTCAATAGCTTTCTGTTTATTGCTTCTCATTACTTCACTTCTTGCTATCATACTATATAAATACGTAGACATTGGACTTAATTCCAATGCTTTATACAAATAGGCAAGTGAGAGATTAATATTATTTTCATTGTGTTCAATCAATGCTACGTTGGTTAATGCACTAACATAATTTGTAATCACAATGAAATTCTCATCTCCCATTTTATTATTTTCTTCGGGATTATCTGCAATATCAATAAATTCCAAAAACATTTTTTTGGAATGCTCTATATAACCCAATTTATTGAATAAAAGGGCTTTATAAAACGTAATCTCAGGAAAGAACTTGTGATCAGCAAGTGTTCTTTCCATTCTTTCAAACTCGTCTACTTTTTTATTATTTGCCAAATACATAAAAATTACACGGTAAACGTGGCTTCTAACAGGGAAATTGATTCCAAGTTTTAGAGATTTAACACATGCTTTATAAGCATCAGCTGTTCTTCCTAAGGCTGAAAAACTTTGTGACAAATAATAATGAGTATAGGGGTCATATGGATTCTCTTTTAAATTCGCCAAAAGTAAATCCATATTTCTTTTTGTCTTAGCAGCTGAATTAATTTCTTTACCATATCCCTTATGTAGAATTTCGATTTTACTTGAACTCGTTCTACTACTTGGAACCATGATATTTTCATGAATTTTATTCTTAAAGCGAATTTCTGGGTGATTTCTAAAAAATCGTATTAATCGGTGGCTCACTAATACTTCATCTGATGAAGCGTCTCTGAGATTATGCAACAGAGAGTAATATCCATCATATTCCTTAAAAGGGTATTCGTTTCTAAACCAATCAATAGAACTAGGTATGATTTCTTCATCAGCATCTAATTGTAAAATAAATGGATTCGTTGCTAAGGATAAAGACTCATTTCTTGCAGCTGAAAAATCTCCAATCCATTCAAAATAGGATACTTTTGCCCCATTCTCTTTTGCAATTTCAACTGTTCTATCTTTCGAACCTGTATCTACAACAATTATCTCATTAACCCAATCTTTTACTGATTTTAAACAATCATCTAGATATGCTTCTTCATTTTTTACGATTAAACAAACTGAGATAGGTAATTTTTGATGCATGTATAAAAAGCTTGACCGATTCTATTGTTAATTCTTACTTCTGTTAATTTCTTCTGCTTTTTTAAAATAGGTTTCAGCATTTTCCGAGTAACCTGCTCTTGAAAGTAAATCACCCATCATAAGGAAGTTATCTGCGTCATCCTGTTTGGTTTGAATTCTATTCGTTAGGTATTCAATACCTTCGTCAATTCTGTCGTTAACAATGAGCCATAGCACGTAATTTCTATGAGCAGGTTCAAAATCTTCTAATTCAATAGCTTCTTTAAAATCAGTTTCTGCTTTACCCATTTCCCCCATGTTCAAGAAAGCAAAACCTCTAAAATTATATAAATTCGGATCGTAGGGAGACTCTCCTATTGCCTTTGTAAATGAGTTAACAGATTCTTCCCATTTTTGCTCACTTTGATAGGTTAATCCCTCAAGATGGTACCCTTCTGAAGCAGTTGGAAATTTAGTTTGAATGTCTAAGGCAATATTAAGTGCATTTTTATAATCACTAGACTCTAACGCTTTTAGTCCTAATTCAAGTAGCTTTTCATCCATCTGTTTTATCAACTTTATTTTTCATTTTTATGAATAATGGGATTTGACCAAGTTCTGGCTTTTCAGATAGTAGACTATTCTGATTCGTCTGCTTTACTTGTTCGTATAATTCTTCCCTTAGAATGCCGATTTCTTTCGGCGCATCAATACCAATTTTTATCTGATTACCTTTAACTTCATAAATTGTAATCGTAATATCAGATCCAATACGGATTTTTTCATTTTCTTTTCGTGATAACACCAACATTTAGAAATCTCCATTTCCCTGAGAAATAGGTTCTAATATTAGTTGTTTTCCAGTTCGTTTTACCGGGTCTACTAGTATAGGTGACCTTAAACTTACAGTTTGTACAGAACTGTCTAATTTGAGAATGATATACGCATTTTTGTTTTCATTCTTAGCCAAATACTTATCTAATTGAATCTTATAAAATCGCTGTGATTCTCTATCAAAATCATTAAAATCTATTGTTTTATACAACACTAATGGGAAATGATATACACCGTCAATTGAGATCATCCACACTATTGGGGCATATTCTTCAAATGTTACCATGGCATATTCTTTAACGGTTTCAAGACCAGGTATTCCCTCAGAAAACTTCATTACTGTTCGTTCATCAACTTCGAATTGGCCAAATAACTTTGATTGAATGGATAGATTTTCTTGTGTTAAAGCCATCTTATATTAATTAATTACCTTCTAATAAGCCCAATGTACTATAATTCTTTTAAAAAAAAGTCAAATATAATTTAGCAAGGACAATTGAGACATTCTTGAAGTTAGGCTTAAGGCAGCCTGATACGCAGTGTCTAAAGCTTTAAGCTTAGTCGCAGCTTCAGCAAAATCCGTGTCCATTAATCTGCTTACTTGTGAATTCAAATTAATATTTACAGACTCAAACTGTTCAAACGCAAATTGCATCTGATTTATAGAATTTCCAATTCTCCCGCCCATTCGACCTAAATATTCAACTGATAAGTTGATATTATCTAATTCAGCATTAACTGCTTGTGCATCATGATTGTTAAGTGCCGTTTCAATACGATTAACCATATCAAATACACTTTCACCATTATAATCAAATAATGTGTCACCATTTACACCAACGTTTACCGTATTACTTTGACTCGCTGTAATGACTAAATTCTGAGCATTTCCATTATAAACGACTGAACCTGCAACTTCTTCAAAAGGGGGTGTTTGAGTTCTTGTTCCACCAAAAATATAGCGTCCATTCGACTGCGTATTGCCATATTCCATTAATTTGGTGCGAATTGCAGCAACATTTTCCGCAAGAATTTCCATATCACCATCAGTTAAGGCTGAACCGTTTGCGCCTTTAGTTGCCAGTGTTTTTAATTGATATAATTCATCTAACATTCTACCAATGGTTTCATCTGCAACTTGCGCTTGTTCTATTCCACTAGCCAAATTAGACTGAAATTGCTCATTTCTCTGAATAACGGTCTTTTTTTCTTCTCCATTAGAAAATGCAATTGCATCATCTGATGGTTTATTCACTCGTTTGGCAGTTGCAATTTGAGTGGTTAATTCAGCGTACTTGCTTCTGTTACGGTTTAATTCCGTTAACATCGATTCAAGCATTCCATTTGTAGTAATTCTCATTTTTTTACCTTATTTCCTCTGAATTCCATTCTATCAAACTAAGCTTAAAACCGTATCATACATGACTTGAACAGAAGCAATTACTCTTGCCGAAGCCTGATAAGCATTTTGAAACTTAATCATATTTGCCAATTCTTCATCCATATTTACACCTGAAGCATCAAGTTTTTGATTCTCTAACATCAATTTGGATGAACTAACCGATTCTACTTGTGTTCTTAATGAGCTTATTGTAAATCCTGTTTCAGCAGCTATACTTAAACTATATTCTATAAACGATTTATCACCAACAGCACTCGAACTATCTAATAAAGTAAATATTTGTCTTGCAGCGGTATTGTTACCCGGTGCACCGGAAGTATCAGAAGCTGCAATTAAACTTACATTATCAACAATTTGCGAATTTAGTGCAATTGTTGAAGCTGTTGTTCCACCAGGTTTAAAAAACTCAATTCCTGTGGTATCATTTAAATTAAACCCATTTACATGAATTTGATTTACTTTTGAAACCAAATTTGATGCTAATGTATCTACTTTCGTTTTAAAATCAGGCAAAACGGTTTCAAATGAATCAATCATTGCGCCTAATTTTCCGCCAACATTCTTTAGGGTTCTACCATTATTTAAACGAAGGCGAAGGGCATTATTCGTGCTATCTATTTCAGGCTCTACATTAAATACTCTATCATGCTGAACAACAACTAAATTGCCAACTCTAACTTCAACGGACCCGTTATTACTGTAAATCGTATTAATATCTACAAGTTTAGAAAGTTCATTTAAACGAATAGCTCGTAAATCGAGTGCTTTGTTATTGGCTTGCCCAGTTCCTGAAACATTAGCAATCTGAACATTTAGTTTTGCGATATCTGATGTTAATCGATTCACTTCTCCGACTAAAGTTGTCGATTCTTTTGTAAGTGAATCTTTAATAGCATCTAAATTGGCTGAAATTTCATTAAAACGTGAAGTCATGTTTTGTGCTGAAAAAACAACACTTTCCCTTAATGCTAAACTTTCAGGATTATTCGACAATTCTGAAAAAGAATTGAAGAATTTGGTCATGAGTTTATCTAAATCATTGTCAGAGCCCGTTGCGAAAAGAACTTCAAGTTGTTCGTACAATTTAATTTGTTCATTAAATCCGCCTAAATCCCCTTCTTTTGATTGAATCTGAGTTTCTACAAGAGTATCACGTAGTTGTTTAACTGTCGCTACGTTTACACCCAAGCCTACCGAGAGACCACCTTTTCTAAATTCTATTGCTTCTAATTCAACACGTTGACGCGAATAACCGGGAGTATTTGCATTAGCAACATTTTGCCCTACCACTTCAAGTGATTTCTGATTGGCAAACATGCCACGTTTTCCGATTTCGAGTAATTCGCGCATTGCTGATTGTTCTTTCGTTAAACGGTTTGATTAATCAATTTTGAAGCTACATTTGATGTTGCTTTTTTCCCTGTGGATTTATAGTGAGTTGAATGACCATCAGAGAGTTGAAAAATTGCTCTCATTGTGTCTGCAACATGATCTTGAGCAAACTGCAACAATTGAAGTAAATGTACTTGTTTTGTTTGTGTTTTCTGAATCGCTTCTTTCAAACCATCTCTCAAATCACTTAATTCATGATCTGAAGGATCACAATAGGGCATTAAATTCGGTAATGCGTAAGACTTTGTTTTAACTTTAATTGAATTAAAACTTAAAATTAAGGCTTGTCTCAATTCATCTTCTAATGCGTTTATAGTCGAATTAACCGCATTTTGTTGTTCAATTGCTTCTTGGAGCTCTTCTAAGCGATGTTTAACAACACATTGAATTTGTGTAGAAAGTAATTGTGAAGCTGTTTCAAAATGATCCGTAAGATTTTTTAATAAATCTTTGATTACGGGCATATTATAAATAATTGCCATTTAAAGACCTTTTAGCTTTCTTCCGTTTTTATTTTCCAATGTTTCATTACCAAATCGGCCATTCCGAGTGTTTTTTGGTCTGCAATCTCATTTGCTAATGTTTCAGTGATATGCTCACGGTACATTGCGAAGGAACTTGCTCCTATCGCATTATCGGACATTTTGAAGCTACCTTTAGTCATTTCTTCAACCAAATGTCTTGCAAACATGCGTTCGAATTCCATAGCAGTATCTTGCTTTTTTTTCTCAAATTTATCTAGTTTTGCTTCAGCTAGATTAAAGTTTGCTCTTAAAGGTTTGATATCCATATTATTTCTTTACTCTTTCTTTCACATTTATCGAGAACAGCTCGATTACATAATCACTAATTCGCCTTTTAAAGCTCCAGCCTGATGAATTGCTTGAAATATGGCGATTATATCTCTTGGCGATAAGCCAACAGCATTTAATGCAGCAGCTAAAGAAGTAACATTTGTATTCGGCTCAAGAACAAATGTATTGCTAGGGCCTTCAGTTATTTGCGCTCCCCCAACTGTTCCTGAGACTGTGCTACCACCAATACTTAAGGGGGCAGGTTGAGAAACAAACGGTGTTTGTTGTGTTGCAATGCGAATATTTCCATGGCTTACTAAGACTTCACCAATTCTAACATCGCCACCGGCTACAATAGTTCCTGTTCTTTCGTTTATAACAACTCGAGCAGGCACTTCCATATCAATTCGAAGCTCAAAAATTTGACTTACAAATCGGTTTAAATCTGAAACATCAGTTAAAGTTGCTGGCCAAGATACATTTATCAAACCTGCATTATGAATCTTTGCAATAGGTTCATCAGCGAATAAATTAACTGCATTGGCAATTTTATCAGCATTTGCGTACGAAGGATTTACCAAAATAAGTCCTAATGGCGTTCTTCTGTTTAACTGAAACGATGAATTTGAAATTACTTGTCCACCATTGGGAACAGTTCCCGTTAAAGTCAAATTTTGTGAAACTCTTGCTCCATCGGTTTCTGCACTTATTCCACCAACAATGATAGAACCTTGAGCTTTTACATAATAATCTTTGTCTTCAGGATCTGTTAATGGTGTTTGAAGAAGAATTCCTCCCGCAAGACTTGTTGCATCTCCTAATGAAGAAACGGTAACATCGACAGCACTTCCATAAGCATTGTAAGGCGATATTTTAGCTGTAACCATTACCGCTGCAACGTTTCTCGTTCTCATCATATCAGGATCAACGTTGATTCCGAAATTTTGAAGCATATTCGCTATAGATTGAACCGTAAATGCTGCGCCTTGTCTTCTAATTGTTCGGTCACCAGTTCTATCCAAACCTGTTACAAGTCCATAACCGATAAGTGTGCGCTCGTTTGCACCTAATACTTTTGTGATATCTCTTATTTTGGTCTGACTAAACACAGAAGTCGCTGAAACCAAAAGTAACAGTGAGCCAAGAAGAAAAGAAGTACCAATATTTTTTGTTTTCATATTCATTTCTCTTTAAAAAACTCCAACATAAGCGGCAACGCCAAGACCAATGCCTATAGTTACCCAAATTACTTTTTGCCAGAATTGACTTCTATCGGCTAATTTCTCAGAACTCTCTTTTTTTACATACACGATTTCTGCATTAGCGATTTTGTATGAAGCCACAACATTATAGGAATCAATATCATTGGTTCGGATATAGCCTTTAATTTCAAGTTTGTATAACTCTCCATTTACTTCATTGCTACGCATTCCAACTAAATACAAATCACCATTTGGCAAAATTTCTTCGATTCGTGCACTTACGGTACCTCTTAATAAATTACTTTGAGCTGCAGCATTTCTATCGTTCGATTGATAATCAACAGCTGCATTTGCACCAAATAAAGGAAGAAAAGGGGCTAAGTTCCCAGTCACAGAACCAGTTGCTCCACCATTTACACCCGATTTATTTGAATTATCAGCAGATGATGAACCGGTTATGTTTTCTTGCAAAACGATGGTTACTAAATCACCAATTTTTCGGGCTTTGTAATCTTGGTATAAAGAAAACTGAGACGATCCAACTTGAACCTGAAAAATAAATACACTCAAAAAGAGCAGAATAAAATGTTTCATAATGTTTGTTCCCAGGCAACAATTTGAGAAGAAATGACTTTTACTTTATAGGTTTTGCGCGTTTTATCGCACCAAACGTTTATTAACTCTCCTTTTGCAGCAGAAACTCTACATGTTACAGGAAGACTTAAGGAAATACCTTCTTGAGAAAATGTCATGGTTGCAGATTCTCCAGCTTTAATAATTGGAGGATTCGTTAAATCTGTTGGACGAATAGGATATCCACTTTTAAGTAAACTAGCAGAAACCATTCCTTCAACATCACTTACATTTTCTACAACAATTCCACGCAATTTTGTGATATCAATCCATTGCATGGCAAATAAATCAGGCGATAAAGGGGTTCCACTTTCTAAACGAGCCATTGGTACAGGTAATAATTGTGAAACTTGAATTAGAAACTGAACTTTTGCCACTCTTTCATGACCGTTACGTTCATAATTCACATCAAAAACAGTATATCCTCTTGGAATTCCATCATTTGTAGGCCGAACTGATTTAATAACGATATTATTTCCATCTAAAGAAGAAGGAAGTCGTTTCAATGTGATATCAAATCGATAGGTATTATCTGAGTAAACAGAAGACACCATTTCTTTTACTTTCCCAACAATAAGTGATTTTTTATCACCTTCAACAGATACAGCATCTCCTTTATGGAAATTATCCACGCTTTGTAGCAGAAATAAACCAATAAGAAGAATAAGAGTATTCATTGTTTTGAAAGAGAAAATTTATCGTTTAATACTGTTTGTGATTCCCATCATTTCTTCAGCCGTAGTAACCATTTTAGAATTCGTTTCATACGCTCTTTGAGCTACAATTAAACGAACCATTTCATTCACAATATCTACGTTTGAGTTTTCAGTAAATCCTTGCATAACTCCACCAAATCCTTCTCCACCAGGAAGCCCTAAAAATGGGTCGCCTGAAGAATCTGTTGCTTCAAATAAATTATCTCCAATTGCTCGTAAACCACCGGGATTAATGAATTTTGCTAATTCAATCTGACCTAAATCTACTGGACTGTTTTGCCCCTGAACCATAGCAGCAATATTTCCATCTTGTGTAATCTTAATAGAAACAGCATCTTGAGGAATCTCTATCTGATCAGCCAATGGCAAACCTGAAGAGTTTACTAACATCCCTTGAGAGTTAAGTGTGAAACTACCATCTCTTGAATAGGCAACGGTTCCATCAGGTCTCGATATTTGGAAAAATCCAATACCGTTTATGGCTAAATCCAAAGGATTTCCAGATTCTTCCATTGAGCCTTGGCTAAAATTTCTGATAGTGGCAACAGGTCTTGAACCATGTCCAACTTGCAATTCAGGAGAATCGTTACTCACATTATTTGCAGAAGCACCCATTCTTGATGCAGCTAAAGTTTGATAGAATAAATCCTGAAAAGCGATTTGTGTACGCTTATACCCTTGTGTATTTACGTTTGCAAGGTTATTTGCAATATTATCTACCGAAAGTTGTTGGGCGCTCATGCCTAATGCGGCGGTTCTTAATGCTCTGAACATAGATTGCTTTCCTTATAGTTTATTTATTGAAATCGGCTTAAACCACTTGTAACGCGGCCTAAATTATCGTCCATAGCTCGCATATTTCTCTGCTGAGCTTCAAAAAGACGCATGTTAGTTGTCATGGAAATCATTTCCTCAAGCGGGTTAACATTTCCTGCTTCGTAATATCCATGGCTAATTTTACTTGTTGTGTCTACATCAGCCATGTATCCATCTTTGACACCTAAATATGAATTTGTTTTTCTCTCGAGTTGTTCAACATCTTCAACTTTCATGAGTTGAATTTGGTCAACAATGTCTTCATTTATTCGAATAGTTCCATCTTGGCCAACCTCAAATTTTAGATTGTTAGATTGCAAAGCATTTGAGTTTAACATCTGAGGTAAAAAGATATCTCCACCTGAACCTTGAATAAATCCACCGTTCTCATCTCTTAAGAAGCCTTCACCGTCTAAATGAAACCTGCCATTACGGCTTAACATATTTTCACCTTCGTAATTCACTTGAAAAAAGCCTTCTCCTGAAATGGCGAAATCAAAATCGTTTCCGGTTTGTTCTAAACTTCCTGCTTCCAAGTTAATCCGTTGATAGGCTTGAGGATCTTGAACTGACTGATCATGAATTTTCGCTTGAAATGCTTCAAAGAACAATTTATCACGCTTAAACCCTGGTGTATTTATATTGGCCAAATTATTAGCGGTAACTTCTTGTGAGCGAGAAACCATTTGCATAGCTCTCATGGCAAATTTTAAGCGATCTATCATAAAATTTTTCGTTTGATTAGACTATTCAGGATAAGTTTGACAAAGTTCGTGCCAATTAAGCTTCCTTTCAATTTCCCAATAAAAAGACCTTTTACAGATGGGTAATTTTTCTATTTTTGAGCAAATAGTAATTTAATTAAAGAATAAAATGGCACTAGAACTAAAAGCAACTGTAATTCAAATAAACCCTGAAATTAACGGTCAAGGCAGAAATGGCACTTGGCGTAAACAAGAAGTTATTGTTGAAACCAAATCTCAATATCCTAAAAAAGTTTGTTTAAGTATTTGGGGTGACAAAATTGACCAATTCGGATTAAGCACCGGCAACGAGTACACCTTCAATCTTGATATTGAATCGAGAGAGTATAATGGTCGTTGGTATACAGATGCTAAAGCGTATGATGCAAAACCTGCAGACGGGCAACAAAGTGGCGGATTTGCACCTAAAGTTGATGACGAATGGAATACAAAAGCAGCTCAAATTAAAGGAACATCTGTACCAGATTTTGATGCAGCAGATGACGATTTACCGTTCTAAAGCAATGAGCAATGAGCAATGAGCAATGAGCAATGAGCAATGAGCAATGAGCAATGAGCAATGTAACTAATTATTGATGCTTTTTGTTCTTATTTTTCATTGTTAAAAAATTAATTTGTATTGACAAATTGCATTGCTCAGGACTCAAAATCTCCCTTTAGAGACAAATAGAAGTGAAAAAACACGAAAAAAAGCAAAAGTTCCGCACCAAACTCCCCCTTTTGCCCAAAAAGTGGCGAAAAAACTCGAAAAGTCAGCCAAAGGGGGACGAAGGGGGATTTCATTTCGAAAATAAATTGCTCATCTCATCCATCATTACATCCTTTTTAAAAATCCGCCTAGCCCCTCTGTTGCTCAAACGTCATCGTATTCAAAGACTTAGCCAAAAATGGGAGTTTTATCTTGTGGTCTGAACTACTAAGCCCAAGCTTTGCTCTAAAAATCTAAGAAATCTCGATTCTTGTTTTTATACAGGAATAACACTTAATAAAATTCATCATGGTAAACATTCAATTAGGAAAAACCCCATTAACTGTTTCACGCATTGGATTTGGAGCTTGGGCTATTGGCGGAAGTTGGGGAACTCAATCTGATTCAGAATCCATGAAAGCATTACACGTTGCTGCTGATTCAGGAATTACTTTTTTTGATACTGCGGCGAGTTACGGAAATGGGAAAAGTGAAGAATTATTAGGCCGTTTTAAACAAGAACGAGACGAGCAGATTACAATAGCTACTAAAATACCGCCAGCTCCAGGGAAATGGCCACCCTCTCCTTATTGTGAGCAAAATCTTCGTTTTCCTAAAGAGTACTTAATTTCAAAACTCGAAGAACGTCTTCGTTTATTAAAAACAGATTGTCTAGATCTACTTCAAATACACACTTGGACCAGAGCTTGGAATGCTAATCCCGAAACATTTGAAATCCTACAAGAAATCAAAACTCAAGGGAAGATTAAATCAATCGGAATTTCAACGCCAGAGCATGACCAAAATTCTGTTATTGATTTAATTAAATCCGGTAAGATTGACTCCGTTCAACTCATTTATAATATTTTTGACCAAGAAGCTGCAGCAGAGCTTTTGCCTGTTTGTAAAGAATATGGAATCGGTGTAATTGTAAGAGTAGTTTTTGATGAAGGCTCCTTAACTGGAAAATTCGATTCAAACTATCAATTTGAAAAAGACGATTTCAGGAACAGATATTTCGCTGGTGATAGATTAGAACGAACAGTTAAACGCGTAGATGCTATAAAGCCAATTGCAGAAAAGTTAAAGCTAAGCATGCCAGAATTAGCCGTTCGATTTTCCCTATCCCACGAAGCCGTACATACTGTAATCACCGGAATTAGAACAGAACAACAAGCAAAAATGAATGCTTTAATTGGTGATAAAGAACCTTTGCCCAAAGAAATTATTAAAGAATTACAGGAACACGCTTGGAATCGTGCATTTTGGTATAGCGGAAAATGAGCTGATTTACTGAAGTTTCAAAAAGAGCATGCTGCTTAGAATTAAAAAATCTTGTTACATTGCATTCATTCTACAAGTCACTTAATGCAGCAATATGATACCTGTTACTAAATCTTTTTTACCAAATAGAAATGCCTATAATTTGCTATTAGATGAAATTTGGGAATCAGGCTGGTTTACCAATCATGGCAAAATGGAAAGACGCCTTAATGATGAATTAAAGTCTTTTTTGGGGGTTTCGAATATTATGCTGACAAATAATGGAACCATTCCATTACAATTAGCATTACATGTTTTAGGGAATGAGGGTGAGATTATAACAAGTCCTTTCAGTTATATAGCAACATCTTCGAGTATTTTATGGGAAAAGTGTAAACCAGTATTTGTTGATATAGACGCTGATTATTTATCAATTAATGAGTTAAAAATTGAAGCGGCTATTACTTCAAAAACTACCGCTATTTTAGTTACTCATATTTTTGGAAACCCATCTAATGTTGAAGTGATTCAATCAATTGCAGATAAATATAATCTTTCCGTTATATACGATGGGGCTCATTGCTTCAATGTAATCTACAAGGGCAAATCCATTTTTGAATATGGAGATGTTACAACAACAAGTTTTCATGCAACTAAACTATTTCATACAGCAGAAGGTGGAGCTTTATTTACAAAGAATACAACTTTACTAGAACAGTTTAAATTAGCTGGAAACTTTGGTCATACAGACTATTATGAGATAAGTGCACTCGGAATCAACGCAAAACTATCTGAGTTACAAGCTGCACTAGGCTTAGCAATGTTACCTGAAGTGAAGAGCATTATAGAAAAGAGAAAACAACTAGTTGACTTATATAAATCTAAATTGAACTGGGATTTTTTTAGAACCATACGAATACGAGACAATACTGAATGGAACTACAGCTATTTCCCAATTATTTTCCAATCCGAGACACAGCTTAATAAAACGCTTAACTTATTGAATTCACACGATATTTTTCCAAGAAGATATTTTTACCCTTCACTAAATACAATTCCCATCTTCCCTTATGTCGAAATGCCAGTTTCAGAAGAAATTGCTAAAACAATTATTTGTTTACCCTTATATGATCAACTTTCCACAGATTCAGTGAATCATATTACTAATCTTATTAATTCAAGTCTACACTAAGAAAAAAGCTTGCTATTTAAACTCATTTATTCCTCATCTAACTGTTCAGATAAACCAATGAAATAACTGAAATCGGCATTTTCTGCATGTTTTATTAATTCTAATTTTAAAGAATCATCCAAATCTAAGCTTTTTATTATACTCATTATTGCTTGCATATCTAAGATGTCTAAAGCATCAATAAATTGCTGCTTCTCCTCTTTTTTCATTTGTAATATTACAGCCAATAGTTGCTTATCACTTATTTGAACCCGATTTAATAACTCATTTTCTGATTCTTTTTGTTCATATATGAATGTAATTCCAATTTGTTTACCGAGTACTTCTAATAATTCTTGTTCTCTAAATGGTTTTCGTATATAATCTGAAAAACCACCTCTAATTAACTCTTGTCGTTCATCATCAAAACCAGAAGCGGTAACTGCTACTATAGGCACCTGTGCACATCTTTCCTTATTCCGTATGATATCTTTTGCTTGAATTCCATCCATTTCAGGCATTACAATATCCATCAAAATAATATCTGGCACTTCTTTGTTTACTAATTCAATTGCCTCTAAACCATTCTCTCCTTCTTTACATTCAATTCCTAAAGGTTCAATAATCGCCTTAATTAACAATCTATTTTCAATTACATCATCTATAATATGCGCAACAATTTTTCTATTTTCTTTTATCCCAATTACTTTTTGCGCTGTTCCTTTCTGGAAATGAACCTCAAATTCTCCAATAGGTAATTCGAGTGGGAATTCAATAGTAAACTCAGAACCCAACCCTTCATTTGATTCAACGTTTAGTTTGCCATTCATTAGTAGTGATAAATGATGACTTATTGCTAAACCAAGACCCGTTCCTTTATTAGAATAGCCTTTTACTTGTTTGAAAGGCTCAAAAATATCTCTTTGCTGATCTTTAGGTATTCCTCTACCTGTATCTTTAATTTGAATAGTAAGTGTTTCTTGAAATTTTGCTTTAACTCTAATTTCAACTCCGCCAATTTCAGTGTATTTAATTGCATTTCCAATCAAATTTATTAGAATTTGACGCAATTTACTTTCATCCAAGATGATAAACTGTGGCACTTTTTCGTCAATGTTTACAGCAAAATCAAGTTTTTTTTCTTTTGCTAATAAGTCAAACATTGATTGTAAATCATTCAACAAATTATATAAATCAAAAGCTTCATTTATCACCTCTAAACGACCTGCTTCAATTTTTGATAAATCAAGCACGTCATTAATCATGCTTAAAAGATGTTCTCCACTATTATGTAATATTTCAACGAAATTTTGATTCTTCTCACTTAAACTTAGATCTTTTCCTAACAGCTCAGAAAATCCTATTATTGCATTCAATGGAGTTCTTAGTTCATGACTCATACTTGCCAAGAATAAAGACTTTGCTTTGTTTGCCGTCTCAGCTATACTTTTAGCTAATTCTGCTTCTTCTCGTGCACTAACTAATTCATCTTCAATTGCAATTCTTTCAGTAAGATCATCACCAACCGCCATTGCACCTGCTAAATTTCCTGATTTATCATAGATAGGAACAAATCGAGTTTGATACGATCTCTTATTTATTTTCAGTTCAACTTGTGTCGATTCTCCATTATGAGCACTTCTTACGGCTTCTTCAATTTCTTTACCTGGGAAAATATCTATAACCATTCTACCGACAACATCACCTGGTCTAAGCCCAGCTTCAGCAAATCCTTTTCCATCTGCCTCATAAATAAGTCCGAATTGATCAATAGCTATTAATATCATTGGTGAGGTTTGGAAAACGGTATGTAGCTGTTGTTCTGTATGGCGTAATTTATCTTCTGCTCTGTTTTGTAGAACAATTTTCCTTCGATATTCTATAATTACCATAGCTAAAATAAAACCTGCTAGTATATAGACAAATATTGCAAAAGGTCTTCTATACCATACTTTTCTTATAACTAATGGAATTGTTATTATTTCTGATATTGGGAATCCACTTCGTTCTGCGCGAATCTGTAATTTATAATTTCCTGCAAGAATATCTCTTCCACTTAAGGTTAATTGCGAACCTACAGTTCTCCATTTTTCATCAAAACCAATTATTCTAATTTGATAATCAACTTTAGTTTCGGGATAAGAAGTTGTCAAATATTCGAGTTGGATAATCGAATTTTCAATAGCTTCAATAGACACACTACGTTCACTTTCTTTTTTTCCATCTATTACAATAGAAGTAATTATGGGTTTTAATGTTTGACTTCTTGAATATATAGGCTTTTTCAAGTACGCAATTCCATTTATTGTACCCACCCATACCCGGTCTTTCGAATCTACTCTAAGACTTCGATATGTGCTTGTTAGGCTTGGTAAACCATCTGTTTTATTGAATTTTGTAAATTTATTATCCCTATAAACGTATAGTCCATCTTGAGCTCCAATCCATAAATTATCATGACTGTCTATCTCTAAAGCTGAAAATAATTCAAAACGTATTTCATCTTGACCAGCAACTCTGCTCACCTGATTATCTTCAAATTTCACTAAACCTTGTGTTCCAATCATCCAAAGTTGATTTTGAGAATCAAACTCTATATCAGATATTCTAAGACTTGCTTCTCTACTTTCAGGAAAAGGTTTACTCAAATTTTCAAATCGATCTTTATTCCGGTCATATCTGAATAAATAGGTCAAATCTCCTTCTCCAGTTGCATATAAGGTTCCATAATTATCGAAACCAAAAGATTGAACATGGCTATTTAGACCTAATTCTGAACCATAATGCTTTATAACTCCATTTTTTTTGATTTGCAATAAGCCATCAATATTATAGATTGCAAACCAAACAGATCCATCAGGGCCACTTTTTAAAAAATAAGGATGTGCAGCAGTACCATATTCTGACTCTCTAATTAGTGTAGAACGGATAATTTCATTATTAAAAACCCATTCTATCTTCCCACTTGAATTTCCAATTAAAAGTGTGTCTTCATTAAAATAGACCCCTTTTACTTGTGAATTTGGCGTTTTAAAAAGAGTATTTATTTCAATATGTCCTGATTCATTTTCCCTATAACCATAAACAGCATTATCACTTGCAACTCCAATTACATCATGAGCTGAAATACTTATTGCTTGTGTATATTGCATGGATTGAGGAAAATACATGGCTTCAAATAAGTAGGGTTGTAATAAAATTATTCCCTGATCACTTGTTGCCCAAATATTGGCTTCGGCATCTTCGAACAAACTGTTTAGACCTATATTTTGTGAAGCAAATATCTTAGTATGATTTACAAATTCATTATTTTGCTTTTTAGAAGAAAATATTCCTTCATTTTTAGTTGCATAAATTAATGTTTTGTCTAAACTTATTAATATTGCAGTTACCTCGTGTTTGCGATGAATATATTTATATGTAAACGTATTGTTTTTTTCTTTTTTAATTCTTGCAATTCCGTGATCACCAGCGGCAAGCCATGAATTTATGCCCTCAGGTACAATTGATTTTATGTCTAATTGTGGTCCAAGCCCCATAAGTGGAACATCTTCTATTTGTTTTGTTTTTTGATTAATGTGGAGTAAAAACCCCTTTTGCACACCTATATAAATCTCGCCGCTTTCGTCGAAAAAAGGATGATACGTTCCTACATAGGTTTCTCTATCGTGATACTTTTCATCAATCAGATATCGAATTAAACGACTTCCTTTAACTTGCACAATTGCATTGGGTTCAACAATAATAAAACTTCCATTTGGAGCTTTACTAATAGATTTTGGATAGAATAAAGCATTATCATCAGGTTGCGTTTCAGCTCTGATGAATGCTCGTAGTGTTGTTTGTTCTGAATCATTCACATACTGAATTCCACCATCAGAGACTACAAAAAGTGCAGTATCAATCCATACAGCTTGTTTAACATATCGCGAAAACAATTCTTTTTTTTGAACAAAGGTTGTTTTTGAATTAAACCTAACTAAACCATCATCTGTGGCTATCCAAATTGCTCTGTCTTTTGTCTGAGATATTGATTTAGTGAAATAGGTTGGCAAACCTTTATCAACGCCATAAATATGACTCGTATAATTTTGTCCAAAAACATCTTGTGTAATTGGACAGAACCATACTAGTAAAATAAATAGACGTATTAAGCTACATTTCACTCTTTAAGTAGATTTCGTATTAACCTTTAGTACAAATATTTAAACCAAAAATATGATATCATTTAACCATATTCGTTTCCAACCATATAATCCGCAATTCGAATATAGCTCAATATTTAAACTAGAGCTATATCGCTAAATCATAGTAAATAATCTACATATAACATAAGTAAACTAAAGTTCAAATCGCAATTAAAAATTTTGAATTCTTAATGCTTAATTTTTAATTGGTTGGCTTTCAGCTTTAGGCTTGAATAGGTGTTTTGGCAAAGTAGTGCACAGCACAGAAAAAAAAGCGCTCCGCTCCCAACTCCCCCTTAAGCCGACGAAATACGCCAAAAAGATAAGCCGATCATCGAAGGGGGTTTTAAAATTGTTAATTCACAATTGAGAATTAACAATTATAAAGTCCCCTTCGATAGTTTTTTCATATTTTTTCTCATATCTAGCGCGAGCGTCCGCTCGTGCACATATCTAGAGCGAGTGTCCGCTCGTGCTTTGATTAATACTTGAGGTATTGATTTTGTAGTGCGAAGCACAGTGCGAAAAATCCCCCTTTTGCCTAAGTCTTTGGCTACGAAGATACTAGATCATCAAAGGGACTTTATTCAATTCAAAATTAACAATTGAGAATTAACAATTATAAAGTCCCCTTCGATTCATAACTAGCGCGAGCGTCCGCTCGTGCACATATCTAGCGCGAGCGTCCGCTCGTGCTTCAATTAATACTTGAGGTATTGATTTTGTAGTGCGAAGCACAGTGCGAAACTCCCCCTTCTGCCTAAGTCCTTGGCTACGAAGATACTAGATCATCAAAGGGAGTTTGGAGCGAAGCGCTTCACAACAGACTTACTTACTCTCCTAAACACAAAAAAGCCCTAAAAATTTCGACTTGAATTTCTTCAAAATCTAAACCTTTAGGGCTTTAATTCAGTCGGGATGACAAGATTTGAACTTGCGACCCCTTGCACCCCATGCAAGTGCGCTACCAGGCTGCGCTACATCCCGAAGACAAAAATATACTAAGATTTATTCTTTTTAGCTTTGGTTTTAACTTTGCCAAGTTTAAAACTTTGCCAAAGTTAAAACCTAAGCTAAAACCATTTATTTGCCACCAGCTACAACTTCACCGAATAAATCAAATGGTTGAACATCACCAATTTCTACTTGATAAAATTGTCCTGGCATCAATTCAGAAACTTCAAATCCATTACTTGCAGAATCAATAATAACTTCATTATCAACTTCTGGGCAATCAAATTCGGTTCTTCCATAAGCTACACCATTATCAACATTATCGATTAAAACAGGAATAGTCTTACCAATCATGTCCATATTTTTGAATAATGAAATATTCTCCTGCAATTCCATAACTGTTTTCACACGTCTTTGCTTCTCTTTTGTGCTAATTTTATCGCCTAAATCAAAAGCAAACGTATCGTCTTCTTGTGAATAAGGGAAAACGCCTAAGCGATCAAATTTTGTTTCTTCCAAAAAGGATAACATCCCATTAAATTGATCTTTAGTTTCAGTTGGATACCCAACAATTAATGTAGTTCGAAGACGAATTCCTGGCACTTCAGTTCTGATTTCAGCCAGTAAATCTCTTAATTTATTTTGCGTAACACCGCGTCTCATGTGTTTTAAAACCTCAGTATCCGTATGCTGAATCGGCATATCCAAATACTTACAAATATTTTCACGATCACGAATAACAGGCAATATTTCTTTTGGGAATTTTGCAGGATAGGCGTATAAAAGACGAATCCAATCAAAACCAATATCAGATAAACGTTTTAATAAATCATCTAAGGTTCTTTTTCCGTATAAATCTAAACCATAATAGGTTAAATCCTGACCTATAAGAATTAACTCACGAACACCTTTAGCCTTAAGCGCCATCGCTTCAATCAAAATATCAGGTGTTGATTTTGATTTATGTCCACCACGCATTAATGGAATTGCACAAAAGGAACATGGATTATCACAACCTTCAGAAATTTTTAGATAAGCGAAATGTTTAGGAGTACTTAATTCACGTTCGCCAATTAAATCATATTTGTAAGATCCCCCTAAATCTGCAAGAATTTCTGGCAAATGAGTTGTTCCGTAGTACGCATCAACTTCTGGAATTTCGACTTTTAAATCATCAGCATAACGCTCTGAAAGACAGCCCATTACCATCACTTTTTGCAATTTGCCCGATTTTTTCAACTCAATACCTTGCAAAATATGGTCGATTGATTCTTGTTTGGCAGCTTCGATAAATCCACAGGTATTGATAATCAAAATATCTGCTGTTTCTGCTGAGTCTGCAATGCCTAAAGAGTTTGCACGAGCTTGTGCCACAAGGACTTCAGAATCTACTGAGTTTTTAGAACAGCCAAGTGTATGGACGAATATTTTGGACTTCATGATAATTTAATTTGATTCTATAATTCCAAACTTTGGCGCGAGTATATTTACTCGTGCCTTAAAGCGAGAATGGAGAGTATACTCTCCTTTTTGCCACATGGCACGAGTAGAAATACTCGCGCCAGAAATGGGAAATTAACCTACCCACAATAAAAAAACCCCACACCGTCGAGCATGGGGCCTTTTCTATTATGAAAACAAAAACAAAGGAAATAGGATAATCTTAATTCTATTAATTATCGCTTGATTCCTTATTACCATCTTCAGCAGGTAATGCTGACTCAGACTGTGAAGGTGCTGCAATATCTGCAGGAGCAGTATTCATTGCAGGCATTGTAGATTGAACCGCACTTCTACCAACATCTTGTTTGTCGATAGCGAAGTTTGCAACAACACAAAGGATTAAAAAAGCAGCGCCTAATACCGTTGTGGATTTAGATAAAATATCTGAAGTTCTACGAGAACCCATCATTTGGGAAGAAGAACCACCCGCCATAGCAGACATACCGTTTCCGTCTCCGCTTTGAAGTAAAACAGCAAGAGTTAAAAACAAACAGATAAGTGCAATTAAAACAACAATAATAGTGTATAACATAATTCAATAATTTTTAAAATGAGCCGAAATATAAGGACTTCTTTCTTTTTACCAAAACCTGATTTAACGTGTTTGCCCTACAAAAAACACGGCATTAGCCATCATTAATTGATTATGATACAGAAACGCTCTAAATAAGATGTTTTCTGTAATATAAACTAGGTTTCCTTTACCAGCTTTTTCATTTCCAGCAATTAAGTTCGTCTTCATATTCTTCTTCAAAGCAGAACCAATAAAGCCTGAAATGTGATTTTCTTTTGAAATCGTACTAACATTCCAAGCATCTTTTAGGGGCTCGTATAATTGTTCGTTTAATCGTAAACTAAACAGACCTTTTGAGTAACCGTAAGCTAAGGGATGAGTAGCATCCGTTTTTGTACTAAAATAGGCACCTGGACTACTACTTGAAATATAATTTCTCTCACGGTCTGCATACGTTCCGGGTACAGAATTTGAATCTACACTATTTGCTTCACTACGTTTTAGAGAACTCAATTCACCCAATTTAGACATCCAATTATTAGCTGAATTCAAGGCGATTAAGGTTCCTCCATTTGTTACCCATTCTTTTAATTTTGAAATAGCTTTATCATTTAACACGTCATTATAATTTCCAGAAGGCAAAATCATAACATCATACGAGGTGATATTCATTCTATTAATCGATGATGTTTCTACAATGCTAATTGGATATCCTAACAATTGATCAAAATAATGCCATACTTCACCTACTGAGGAAGAACTTACATCATCTCCACTAAGCACAGCAATACTTGGTTTTTTAAGAAATTTGATATCTGAAGAACCTAAATCAACACCTTTTTCAATATAACCTGATGAAATTACATGGATTTCAACGCCGTACTTTTCTGCTATGGTAACTAGTTCGGAATCATAATTAGGATTTTGAATGATGTTATCAGCCTTCAATATTAAAATTGCACCGGGTTTAAAATCGATTCCATTAATTTGCATCGACAGTTCAGTTTGTCTCATTCTGAAATCATGTTTGTACAAATCAGCTAAGAACTTTGCATCAGTAAATGAATCCCAAGAGAAAATATATGCCTGAGCGTTTTTAACTGAACTTATACTTTTTTTATCTATTTGATCAACAGCTCCATCACCATTCATTTTCTGAGTTGTCGCAATCGTTTCGACTCCAAAAACCCAAGGAAGCGCCCAACTTGTTATGTCATACGTTACAGAATCACTAAGACTGGGTTTAGGATCAAACAAAACCGTTAGCAAATTTGATTTAGCTTGATAAGATGAAACTAAAATATCACCTGTCTTTATCTTATAGGTTTCGTTTTTATCTGAAAAATAACTATACCCCGTAACAGATTTACCATTTGGCGCTTTTTCATAGCTTATTCCCTGTTTTTTAAGAAAAGACACTAATTCTTGAAGAGATTCAGACCCCGTATTTTTTAAGATATAGGACTTATAATCTCCACCTGGTTTTTCAACTGATTTCTTAAAATAGTCAGTAAATTGCTTCTCTAATTCTTGCTTTCCTTTTACTGCTGCTTCTATAGTTGAAATCCCCGTTGTATAATGATGTTCAATTCTATTTGTCAATCGAAGAGTGTCATTCGTTTCAGTAATCACTTGTAACCCTGCATTAATACCCCCCTGTTCATAGGTCATTCCAATTGAACCATTAAAGGTCGGCCATGAATCACCATAACTAGGATAAAACAAATCAAAACGCTGACGTGTGAAAAATAACCAAGATTTCTCATCAAAATAACGTGCATGATTGGCGCCTATTTCTGCTTGAAAGGTTTTCTGAAAACCAGTTACTACCGGGTGTATGGGCTCTGCGGCTGGCGCAAAATAATACGGCTCATTATAACCTTGCTCATGAAAATCAACATGAACTTGTGGCATCCATTCAGAGTAGTTTTCAATACGTGCTTGAGTTTCTTTCTGAGTCATCCATGCCCAATCTCTATTCAAATCAAAATAATAATGATTTGTTCTTCCCGATGCCCATTGAAAATTATGCTCACGAGAATTTGGATCTGCGTTTGCATCAATACCTTTTGTTTGTTTATACCAAGTAACATACCGATCTCTTCCATCAGGATTTAAACAAGGATCCATAACGACAAGAGTTTCGTTTAACCACTGCAATTTTACGGGGTCTTGTGTACTTGCTAATTCGTATAATGTTTGTAGAGCTGCTTCACTACTTACGGCTTCATTTCCATGCACATTGTAACTTAGCCAAACTATTATTGGCATAGTTGCATCTGCATTTCCATCTACAAGTTTTGCTCTTTTTAAATTATTTAATCGAATTGTTTCTAATTGAGATTGATTCTTTTCGGTGCTTATAAATAACAGAACCAAGTCTCTGCCTTCATACGATTTACCTATCTTTTTTATTGAAACCCGATCAGAGTTTTCGGAAATGTAAGTAACGTAATCAAGAATCTGATGATGAAAAGTAAATTGAGTTCCAAGTGGATACCCAAGAAATTCTGATGGTGAAAATAATTGTTGAGCCTGAATACTCAGTACAAAAGAACTGCTAAGTATTAATAACAAACCGAATAGTTTTCGAATCATAATAAAAGATTTAGAGCTTCGATAATTTGATAAGAAAGGAATCTAAACAATTATTCAAGAATAAACGAAAAAAAATGAGTAATGAGCAATGAGCAATGATAAATGATAAATAAAAACAAAGCTCCGTACTAATTAATCAAAGCAAGAAACTAAACTCCCCCTTAAGCCGACCATTTATGCCAAAAAGACCAACCGAACTTGAAGGGGGCAAGGGGGCTAGATGCGAATGAGCATCTGGTACTAATAAAACTTTAGACATTTATGTAAACACGAAAACTCTCGGTTCTAGTAATACTTTAGACCTTGATGTAAACACGGAAACCCAATTCATCATTTCTCATTCCTCATTACATCATTTCTTTTTGAAATCCCCCTTCGTCACCCTTTGATAATCTAGAATCATCGTAATCAAGGACTTAGGCAAAAGAGGAGTTTTCGCATTGTGCTTCGCACTACAAAATCAATGCCTCAATCAAAGCACGAGCGGACGCTCGCGCTAGATATGGGGGGACGCTCGCGCTAGATATGGAAAAGGGGGAGTTTTTGAGCCTCAGCTCCGCACTAGAAAATCAAAGCAAGAAACCAACCAATTAAAAATTAAGCATTAAAAATTCAAAATTTTTAATCATTTCTCATCCCTCATTTCTCATTCCGTCAAATCGCTCCTAAATCGCGCAAATATCCTTCAAGTTCGGCTTCAAATTTTTTATCCATTGGAATCAAAGGCAACCTTAGTACATTTTTCATTCTTCCCATTAAAGCAAGAGCTGCTTTAACAGGTATTGGATTCGTTTCCACAAAGTTAAATCCCATTAAAGGTTGAAGTCTATAATGCAACTTCCGAGCAGCTGCAAAATCTCCTGACAAGCAAGTATTCACATAATCTGCAGTTAATTTTGGGATTTCATTTCCAATAACAGAAACTAAACCAGCACCACCAGCAGCAACAATTGGCAATGTTAAGGCATCATCACCAGCTAAAACCGCAAAATCAGAAGGAACAATTTCAATTACTTTCATAATCTGCTGTAAATCATTACTCGCTTCTTTAATCGCAACAATATTCTTGTGCGCTGATAATGCTAATGTTGTCTCAGGCAACATATTTACATTGGTTCTTCCCGGAACATTGTAAAGCATAATTGGAATTGAAACCGCATCAGCAATGGCCGTAAAATGTGCGATTAATGCTTTTTGCATGGGTTTATTGTAGTATGGAGTCACCATAAGTAAACCACTCGCACCCGCTTCTTCAGCTAAGATTGACTTCCGAATTGACTTCTCTGTATCATTTGAGCCTGATCCTGCAATTACATCACCCAATCCTTTTTCTTTGGTGATATCGACCGCAGTTTTAACTAAATAGACAAACTCATCATCCGTAAACGATGGACTTTCGCCTGTTGTGCCAGAGATTACAAGATGATCTACACCATTTTCTAATAAGAAATGAAGATGTTTGGCATAAGATTCCTTATCAATGGAAAAATCTGAATTGAACGGAGTAACAACGGCTACAGAAAAGCCTGAAAAAACATGGGTTTTCATGAATATGTACTATTATTTTTAAAAATTGTGCTGATGTATCACTCAGCTTTAACGCTAATAACAACCTTTGTGGCTGAAAGATAAGTATTTTACGTTTACAGAATAAATTGAATCATTTATTAAACGCCATTTAAAATGATTCTCTCCAGGATTCGAGATAAGGAAGAAATTACATGACAAACAAACTTAGCAAGTCTCTCCCTCCTAATCAAACCCATTCAAAAAAAACGAACCCAATCAGGAGGGAGAACAAGAGGGTGGACAATTTAAAAACATCTTAATATCACAAACATAATTAACAACTTACCACCCTCCAACTCCCTCCGATTCAACAACGTAGACCTTGAATAAACCATCTCGTAGGGAGAGCCAACAACTCAAAACCATCTTAGCAAGTCTCTCCCTCCTAATCAAAACCATTCAAAAAAAACTGACCCCAATCAGGAGGGAGAACAAGAGGGTGGACAATTTAAAAACATCTTAATATCACAAACATAATTAACAACTTACCACCCTCCGACTCCCTCCGATTCAACAACGTAGACCTTGAATAATCCGTCTCGTAGGGAGAGCCAACAACTCAAAACCATCTTAGCAAGTCTCTCCCTCCTAATCAAAACCATTCAAAAAAAACGAACCTAATCAGGAGGGAGAACAAGAGGGTGGTCAATTTAAAAACATCTTAATATCACAAACATAATTAACAACTTACCACCCTCCAACTCCCTCCGATTCAACAACGTAGACCTTGAATAATCCGTCTCGTAGGGAGAGCCAACAACTCAAAACCATCTTAGCAAGTCTCTCCCTCCTAATCAAAACCATTCAAAAAAAACTGAACCCAATCAGGAGGGAGATCAAGAGAGTGGTCAATTTAAAAACACAAATAACGTGCATTAATCATTAAAGTAAATCAATCTTTTGCACTATTTCTTAAAGAATCAGTAAATTGAGCATAGTTTTTGATTACACTTTCGATCTAAAGCTGAGATAAAATCACATACTTATGAAAAAAATCTTTCATTTATCGAGCACACTTTCACTTCTTGTTCTGATTTTCATTTTGGGACAGACACAAGCTCATGCGCAAGATACGCCCGAAACACCAGAACAAACTGAATATCAACCAGAAGAAACACCAAATTACGCTGATGATACTTCAGAAATGGAAGCCGAAGAACCTGTTCAAAAAAAGAAAAAGAGCTTTTGGTCTAAATTAATGTTTTGGAAAAAAGACAAACAAGAAGAAGAAAGTCTAAAACCAAAAATAGAATTTAACGTGATGTCTGAGTCTATTTGGCACGAAAACCTAGCACGATATATGGGAGTGACAGATGAAGAATTCTACCGTTTTGGATATGTTCGCAAAGGTGTTCAATGGTATCCAATATTCTTTTTAAGACGCTTTAAAATGATGCAGAATCAGTACGAACATTTTCTAGTAATACATGGAAAACCGGCAAAACTCCCAAAAGTTAAAGGTTTAAACATCGGACCATATGGATTAGAAGTAACTAACGAAGGTTTTGAGTTCCAAATGCCAACAGTTGCATCTGTATCAAGAAGTCAGAAACAATACGACGATTTACGATCCATAGAAGTAGCCACTGCCAGAATGCAATCCTTTGGCTTCGATCAAGTAGTTTGGTTAAAAGACAGAAAAAGAGAAACTAAAGATTTATCTGATACCTGGTCCTTCTCAACAGATCAAAAATAAGCTAAATACAATTGATAGTTGACAATTGTTAATTGTTTTAGCTCTGCATTAATAAACCATAGCTCTACTCCAAACTCCCCCTTTCGCCAAAAAGACTTTGTAATTGTTAAATCTAAATTGTTAATTTTGAATTGAAAACGCTTCACACAACAATAATCAAAGCACCGCACCAAACTCACCCTTATGCCGACCAATTACGCCAAAAAGACAAGCCGAACTTGAAGGGGGCAAGGGGGCTAGATGCGAATGAGCATCTGGTACTAACTAGACTTTAGACATTGATGTAAACTCGAAAACTCTCGGTACTAATTATACTTTAGGCATTGATGTAACTCGAATTTCTAATTTCAGCAACAACTCTTCTTGACATCAATGTCTAAAGTTTTATAAGTACCGAATGCTCATTCGCATCCAGCCCCCCAACCCCCTTCGATGTTCTATCATCATCGTACTCGAAGTCCTTGGCCTAAGGGGGATTTTTTCGGCTCCTTGCTCCGCACCAAACTCCTCATTTCTCATTCCTCATTCCTCATTCCTCATTCCTCATTCCTCACTTCTCATTCCTCATTTCTCATTTCTCATTTCTCATTTCTCATTTCTCATTTCTCATTTCTCATTTCTCATTCCTCATTTTCAAAAACTTCTCTCTCAATATTTCAATCTGTTCTTCATAATCCCCATTTACATTCAACACTCTTTCTAAATCGACATTCTTCCATTTCATAACTGTATCATAACAAGCAACAAAATTAGATCCTGCAACTCTTTCCATCCTCTCCTCAACCCAATATAATTTTTCGTGCAGTTTTTCGCCATCTCGAAGTCCAGAAACTTCAATATCAGACTCCGACAAATTATGCTCTTTCATCAATTCTAAGAGAAACTCATACACATTTCGTTTAGGAACTGAATCAGGAACGATAATAGCACCATCAAACAGGTTTAAATATTGAATCAAATCCAAAAAAGCAGCAGATATCGTACTTTCTGATAACAAATAACGAGAAGCACTTTTATCAGTTATTGGAATAAACCCCTTTTTTCTAAAAATCTCAGGAAACTCCAAAAAAAACGCACCTTTTGAATCCCATAGATTCGGCAAACGAATCACGCAACCCGGTATTTCCCATTTCAAAAAGGCACACTCAGCTATCCATTTTGATACTCCTAACAAACCATTTGGCTCAACAGCTTTGTCTGAAGAAAGAAACACGACCGGAATACCTCTTTTTTTGGCAGCTAAAAAAAGTCGCAAACTCGCTTCAGTGTTCACCAAAAATGTTCGCTCAGGAAATTCTTCTAACAAACTAACTTGCTTATGTGCCGCTGAATGAAATATAAAATCTGGCTTAAAGGCATCTAAATGCTTTTCAATACTAGAAAAAGATACAATATCGTCTAAAACACATCTTAAAGAATGATTTCCACTCTCAAATTGTTGTTGTAACCGGTACAAGTCTGTATCATCATTATCTAAAGCTATAATTTGAAACGATACATCTTGAAAATATTGGGATATTGAGCGAATAAACATACCAGAAATAGATCCGGCACCTCCTGTAACAAAAATAGATTTAGAAAAATTCATGAGGAAATATACAAGTATTCACTAATTTTCTTGGTGAAGATTATTCATTGAGCCCCAAGACAATGAAGGAATTACAGAAATAAGACATCAGTTCAGAGGTACAAGTGTTGTAAAATTGACAATCAAATTTAGACACATAAGAAATACTAATAGTATTAATTAATCCCTCATGTTTAATTTCCAAATAAAACCATTTCAAGCAATATTTAATAGAGTTAATTAAGAACGTAACACTGAGAGTTTATTAAACTAAAGAGACTAATTATTTTTAACTTATAATCTTGTTTTCACAATTTTGTTAAAATTTGCTTGTAACTACTTTTTCATGAATAAAATATTTTTAACAACTCTTATCATTGTAATATCACTGTCTTTCACAAGGGTATCAGCGCAGCAATCTATTGTCCCTAGTTATCACCCTGTTTATGATTGGCTTTATGCACAGCGAGTTAATGGCTTTATCCCTTCTTATTCATTTGAATCCCTGCCTCATCGAAGAATACAAATCGTAAAACAACTAAAAACACTTCAGAAACATAAAGCTGAATTAAGTTCACAAGATCAAGGTTTATTAAAAGAATTTTTAAATGAATTTGATCATGCAACAATACCCAAAAAATCCTATTCAGATGAAGATGATTTTAATTTTTCAGATCAAATACACCCTTCTTTTAAAGACAGTTCTTTAACAAATCATGCTCATTTTCAGGCTTACGAATTACTTAAACAGCCCAAATCTATTTTAACTTCTTTAAAAGAACGAAAAGAAGCACATATTTATCAAACAGCAGATGAAAGTAAAAATATAACAATCGATGCAGGTTTGGGCATGGGCTTTTGGAAAGGTGATATTGACACGCTCATAACACCCTTTAGATTTAAACAACCAAGCAAATATCAAACTCCTTATATTAATTTTAACTTTAGATTTTACGGTACTTTTTATAAGTATTTTGGATTTCATTACGAACATCTTTCTGCCGACTTATATAGTGACAATTATATTCGTTTATTTCATCCTCTTCTAATAAAAAATGCTAAAGGCTTACGCGCAACTAATTTGGATAAACAATCCTATCACACAGAGGGTTATACAACATTTGGTGATTTAAATGCCGAATTAACTTTAGGAAGAGGATTGCAAAAAGTAGGAGTTGGTTTAGATAATAATCTAGTTTTTTCAAGAGAAGGGATCGCCTTTAACTGGTTACGTCTTAAATATTCCAACTCTTGGTTTACAGCCATGCACATGCATGGTTCATTAACATGGCCTGTTACGAATACAAATACAGGTGGAAATGATTCCAATCCGGATTATAACCAAACAAAAACTTCTCCATCTCGTTGGGTTGTTTATCAACGTTTTGAATTTAGACCATTTAAATGGATGCAATTGGGTTGGTTTGAGCTTATAAATTATAGTGAACGTTCTATGGACTTGTCCTATTTAAACATTTCAAACCGAATGTTTTTTATGGAGTTTGAGAATATGGATAGAGATAATGGCTGGGTTGGGATTGATTTATTAGTAAGACCTATTAAAGGTGTTGAACTCTATGCAGAACTTCTTGTTGATGATATGAATAAAGGAGCTATAGAAGATGTATTCAACTTTGGCAAAAACAGAAATGTAATTAATAACAAGTATGGAAGACGACTAGGAATTACCTATTCAAAAAGTTCTCTGTTTTTAATGAATTTAGATTACACTCGAATTGATCAAGAAGTGTACACCCATAAAAATGTATATAATGCTCATGTCGAAAAAGGTATTTTATTAGGAAGTCAATTAGGACCTAATGCAGATAAATGGACATTTGAAACAAGAAAATGGCTCAAAAATCGTAGTCAAGTTCGGTTTCAGTATTCTTACATTCGCCAAGGCTTAAATTATAGAGATGACGAAGGATCGCTTGTAAATGTGGGTTCAAATGCCAATATATCCTATTTAGTGAATCGAGAATTCACTCATTTCTTGGCAGGCGACTTACAAAAATATTCAAACTTCACCCTAGATTATATAATTGAACCCTATCGCTCAATTCAATTAAAATCGCGTATTCAAAAACAATGGACACACGAAGGAAACAGAATTGCTAACTATTGGTTCGGTGAGTTTATTGTAACTATTGGGATGAATTATTTCTAACCTCCCTCATTTTTAGGTCATGCTGAACTTGATCCAGCATCTCCACCTTACCACTAATTTACTTTAGTGCATATAAGCTGTTATGTATCAAGTTTTCAGTTTCAAATCAAAGATAAAGCCAGACATAGATTCAAATTTCATATGTATTAAAACGATACTAATTTGTTTTATTAGCAAATGCTAAACCATTCTCTTCTTAACAGATACCCATAAAAAAAGCCAGATATCTGGCTTTTTCTATTTAGACGTTTCCTTGAAAGAATGCTAAAGTACGTTTTAGACCTTCTTTTCTAGAAACCGTTGCACTCCAGTTTAAAACTTTTTGAGCAACAGTCGTATCCGGTTGACGAATCTTTGGATCATCCTCAGGTAGAGGTTTATTTATAATTTTAGACTTAGTTCCAGTTAATTCTACTACTTCTTTCGCAAAATCCATAATAGTTATTTCATCCTGATTTCCAATATTAACAGGATAAACATAATCTGATTGAGAAAGACGATAGATTCCTTCTACTAAATCATCTACATAACAAAATGAACGCGTTTGAGAACCATCACCAAAAACAGTGATATCTTCTCCTTTTAAAGCTTGATCAATAAATGTTGGCAATGCACGTCCATCATCTAGGCGCATTCTTGGGCCGTATGTATTAAAAATTCGCACAATACGTGTATCTAAACCATGATAACGATGGTAACCCATTGTCATAGCTTCAGAAAACCGTTTAGCTTCATCATAAACCCCTCTACTACCTATTGAGTTAACATTACCCCAATAGGTTTCTTTTTGAGGATGCTCAAGCGGATCTCCGTACACTTCGGAAGTAGATGCTATTAAAAAACGAGCACCTTTAGCTTTTGCTAAACCTAGAGCTTTATGTGTGCCTAAAGAACCAACTTTAAGCGTTTGAATAGGCATCTTTAAATAATCGATAGGCGATGCTGGTGAGGCAAAGTGCAAAATCAAATCTAAGTCACCTGTAACATGAATGTATTCGGTAACATCATGTTTTATAAATTGAAAATCATCTCTTCCAAACAAGTGAGCGATATTTTCAATATTTCCAGTCAATAAATTATCCATTGCAATAACATCCCAATTATTCTCAAGATATTTTTCGCATAAATGAGATCCCAAAAAACCGGATCCTCCAGTTATTAAAACTCTCTTTTTTTTCATTTAACTCTATTATTTTTTAATGGACATTAAAAAAGCCTGCTCTTTTCAAGAAACAGGCTTTTTTAAAATATGTGATATTTTTAATTAATGAGCGCCAGTATTCAAATGCAACATTTGAAGTACAGTTTTCCAAACAATTTTTAAATCTGTTGTTATGGAAAAGCGCTCAATATAGCGTAAATCGCGACGTAAGCGCTCTGTCATGTGATCAATGTCATGAGTTCCACCTCTATAACCTGTAACTTGTGACAGACCTGTTATACCTGGTTTTACAAAATGTCTCTGCTCAAATTTTTCAATATGTTCTGTCCAATAATTTGCTTCCTCAACAGGATAAGGTCTTGGACCCACTAAAGTCATTTCACCTTTTAAAACATTTAAAAGCTGTGGTAGTTCATCTAAGTTTAATTTGCGCAATAATGAACCAAATGCAAATAAACGTTTATCACCAACTTTGGTTACTACGGGTTTATTAGCATCAGTATCAGAAATTGGCTGAGAAACATGCATTGTTCTAAACTTATAAACTTGGAATATTTCACCATTAAATCCTACCCTATCTTGCTTAAAGACCACAGGGCCTCTAGATGATAGTTTAATAATCAACGAGATGATTGGAAACATCAACCCTAGTACAAATAAACCAACTAATGATAAAACAACATCAGCTAAACGTTTACTCTTACTTGTTCTCGCTAATCTCCCCTGTAACTTCAATAAATTTTCGGAATTATATAGAGAATCCTCAACTGCTACATTTTGACTACTCGTAAATAATCCCACTCTATCTTGTATCTGTGTATGCATAATTACTAAAAATTACCGTTTGCCCATTATTAGACTTTTGTTATAACTAAAACTTTTACTATCGGTTCCAATATTAATAAACGATTTTTTAAGTTCAAAGGAAAATAAACAATAATATTTTAGGTTAAACACATTTTTCTGGAAATGCTTTCACAAATATGCTCATTTAGCTTGAAACATTATAAAATCTTAATAGTATTCTTAACAAATCTTCTTCTGAATCTTCATTAAAAAATACGGCTTTTTCTCTATAGTTCTCAATCAATACTGGTATGTTGGATAAAATTAATTTAGCTCCCATAAATAGTGCTTCTTGAGGTGGTAGGCCAAAGCCCTCATACTTACTTGGATAAATGAATGCTTTTGTAAGTTTATAATAAATCGGCAATTCTTCGTCTGTTATAAAATGCTTAAAATGGAAATGAGATTCTAGCTGTTTAGTTTTTATTTCCTGCTTCAAAGATTTACAATCTTTAGAATTTGGCCCAACTAATACAATAGGTAATAAAGTATAATTTAACTTTTTTGCCAATTCATATACCTTAACCAATATCTGTAAATTTTTATTTTTACTAAATCTCCCCACATATAAAAAAAATGATCGAGGATTAAGTTCAAGATCTTTTCTAGTAGTTTTGAACCGTTTTAAATAAGTAAATTTGGGCTTTTCGACTATGACATTACCTTCATTCACGCTTGTATTTGCTAGTAAACGCTGTTTGCTAAATTCTGAAACAACCGAAATTTGATTGGCATTTTTGACAATTGAATAAACAAATAATTTCCTGATTAATCCATTCCAATTAGAATAAGTTTTGGTATCAAATTCTGCTAAGTCATGAATAGTTACTTTTACTGCTAATTTTCCTTTAAATATGGGTACTGTATTAGGAATCCATAATTCATCATAGTTGTCTAGATTTGAAGAACTATTTTGAAAAAACCATTGTTTCCAATAATATGCTAAGCGTTTAAATAACCTATTCTTAATGCCTATCCTTAAATCAATTATTTCTACTTTATGCAAGATTCTTGAATCAAACTGCTGCTTTAATTCATTTGATAGCAATAAGGTAATATCTGTAGTATTTAACTCAAGTAAGTGTTCAATATAGCCTTCTAAATACCTACCAACCCCTGTACTCAAAGACTCTGTTACATAACATGAAATGACAAGTCTTTTTTTTTTCATCTTATTTAGATCTTAGCAAAAATAATAAATAACGTAGTATAAATAATGGATTTCCTATCACATAGCGATTAAACATTCTTTTAGGTTCTGTTAATAAACGATAAAACCATTCTAAGTAGCTTTTTTGAACCCATTTTGGTGCTCTTTTTGTTATTCCTGACCAATATCCAAAACAATTTCCTCCTACAATTAAAACTTTTCCATTTAATTGCTCTTTATTTAACTCACACCATAATTCCTGTTTGGGAACTCCCATCCCAACCATAATAATATCAGCATTTGATGTTACAATATCCTTTACAATACGTTCATTTTCTTCTGAATAGAATTCAAAAAAACCATGATGATACCCTGCAATTTTAAGTTTTGGATAGTCTTGATTAAGGTGATCTATCATTTTGTGGAGAACACTTTCTTCATTCCCTAAAAAATAAATGGATTTGTTCTTTTTCTCTAAAATACTAAAAAACAGTTCCTTTAAATCTGTTAAGGTATGTTTTCTTAGAGATTGCTTACTAAGTTTTGACAATAATGCTAAACCTCCACTATCATTTATTATGAAAGTGGAGGCTTGTAAAATAGATTTTAATTGTTTTGAAGAATAGGCTTCATTAAGTACATGAACATTTACATAAGTAATTAATGCACTCTTAGTTGCTGAAAATAGTTCTTCTAGCTTTTCTTTTAACTCAGAATCTGAAACTGATGGAATCTGAATGTCAAAAATGTTCACCTTTATCTAGCAATAATGTTTAAATCACTTTGAACCATATCTTTAACCAGGCTAGCTAAATCATGTTCAGGTTTCCATCCTAATTTTGTTTTAGACTTTGTAGGATCGCCGATTAAGATGTCAACTTCGGTTGGCCTGTAATATTGTGGATCAACTCGAACAACTACTTTGCCTTTGGGTAGTTGGTATATTGGATTTTTACACTCAACAACTTTTGCTATTTCTTGTTCATTTTGACCTTCAAATACCAATTCAACACCGATTTCACGAAATGCCATAATTACGAAATCTCGGATATACGTAGTTACACCAGTAGCAATTACATAATCTTCCGGAGTGTCTTGTTGTAGAATTCTCCACATAGCTTCCACATAATCTTTGGCATGCCCCCAATCTCTTTGAGAATTTAAATTGCCTAAGTATAAACAATCTTGTTTACCTACAGCGATAGCCGCTGTTGCCATTGTAATTTTCCGTGTTACAAAGGTTTCTCCTCTGCGAGGTGATTCGTGGTTAAAGAGGATTCCATTGCAGGCAAACATGTTATACGCTTCACGATAATTTTTTGTAATCCAATATCCGTAGATTTTTGCTGCTCCATAAGGAGATCGTGGATAAAATGGCGAGTTTTCATCATAAAACCCTTTTTCATTTTTGTTTTCTGCCAAACCACCGTATAACTCGGATGTTGAGGCTTGGTATATACGTGTTTTCTTTTCTAGACCTAAGATTCGAACAGCTTCCAAAATTCTCAATGTTCCTATTCCATCTACATTTGCAACGTACTCAGGAGAATCGAAAGACACTTTTACATGAGACATTGCACCTAAGTTGTAAATTTCATCTGGCTGAATTTCTTGAATAATTCGAATTAAATTAGTTGAATCGGTCAGATCACCGTAATGTAATTTGAAGTTCACACTATTTTCATGTTGATCTTTATATAAATGATCAATTCTTTGGGTATTGAATGAGGAAGCTCTTCGTTTAATCCCGTGTACTTGATACCCTTTTTCTAACAATAATTCAGCTAGATAGGATCCATCTTGTCCGGTTACTCCAGTTATTAGTGCTACTTTTTGTGTCATAATTAATTTGTTAAAAGTTTGATGTTTGATTCTAGAAGCTTGAAGCTTCAATCCTCTAGCTTTTCTGATTACTTAGTGCATTGATAAATGCTTTTAACATCGATGCTAATTCGTATGCTTTTTGTTCTAATAAAAGATAATTTTCTTCTGATATCCATTTTCTACGATAAAAAATTTCAGTCAATGTAATAACTTCATAGAGTGAGCCGCGCGAAATATAAAGAAATCGAATAAACTCTTTAGTTGAATTACGCCCTTTGCCTTCAGCGATATTATTGGCAACAGAAGTAACAGCCGACTCATATTGCTCTATTAATCGAAAATGCCTTGTATCTGAATTCAGTTTTTCAACAAAATTTAAACTTAGATCAACAAATTCAATAGCTTTTTGCCAAACTTTTAAGTTTTTAAATCCAAATTCAGGTCTTTCGTTAACCATTTTTTTTGTTATTTATTGATTTTTTTTCAAGAGGTGTGTGTTTGTTGTTTGAGGCTAGATGTTTGAGGCTAGATGCTTGAGGCTTGAGGCTTGAGGCTTCCTACTTCTAGCTTCTAGCTTCTAGCTTCTAGCTTCTAGCTTCACGCTATTTCCATTTTCCAAAAACCATCTATAAGTAGAAGCAATTCCTTCTTCTAAATCTATTTTCGGACTCCAGCCTAGACTTCTGAATTTTGATGAATCCATTAATTTCTTTGGCGTTCCATCAGGTTTTGTGCTATCCCAAATAATTTCACCTTCATGTCCAACCGTTTTCTGAATCGTTTTAGCTAATTCTTTAATGGTTAAATCACTTCCATAACCAACATTATATAAATAATCATCTAAATGTTCCGCTTGCATTGCAAAAACTATGGCATCAGCAAGATCATCTACATGTAAAAATTCTCTTAATGGTGTTCCTGAACCCCAAAGTGTTACAGGTGTATTTCCACTTAGTTTTGCATCATGGAACTTTCGCATCATTGCTGGCAACACATGGGATGTTTTTAAATCGAAATTATCGAAAGGACCATATAAATTGGTTGGCATTAAAGAGAAGTAGTTCTTTCCATATTCTTTTCTCAAGGATTGACACAATTTTACACCTGCAATTTTTGCAATGGCATACCATTCATTGGTTGGCTCTAAAGGGCCTGTTAACAAGGAATCTTCACGAATAGGTTGATTAGCAAATTTTGGATAAATACAAGACGATCCAAGAAAAATGACTTTTTCAATGTTATTTTCTACAGCTGCTTGAATCAAATTCGTTTCAATAATCAAGTTTTCCATTAAAAACTCATACGGGAAATCATTATTTGCTAAAATTCCACCAACTTTGGCAGCCGCAATAATAATAACATCAGGCTTTTGTTCTCTAATAAACGATTTTACAGCTTCCTGATTCATTAAATCAAGCTCGGTACGAGTTGTTGAAATAATTTCACTATATCCCGATTTATTTAAAGATCGAACAGTTGCCGAACCTGCCATTCCACGATGGCCTGCTACATAAATTTTCATAATTATCTTATTAAAAAAATTTTAATAATAGGAAATTGAAATCCAGCTTATGATTTTTCTCAATATCTATTTGATTCTAACAAATAAAAAGACAGAGCAATGTATTTACTCTGTCTTAAAATTAATCAAAATATCGTATCAATTTCTAATTAAACTCGTTCTAACCAAGCTTGATAAATTTCAACAAAAGTTGTTTGCAAATCTTTAGTTATATCCCAATTTGGATAATGTTCTTTCATTTTAGATAAGTCAGAAATGTAGCACATGTGGTCACCAGATCTATTCTTATCTGAATACTCATATACCATTTCATTACCAGAGATTTTACTAATGCGATCAAAAGCCTCTAATATTGAAGTAGAATTATTTCTACCTCCACCAATATTATAGACTTCAGCAATTCTTGGTGCTTTTAAGAAATCAGCAATAAATAAAGCAACATCTAAGGAATGGATATTGTCGCGAACTTGCTTTCCTTTATAACCATAAATGGTGTATTTCTTTTTTTCTAAATTACATTTTATGAGGTAACTCAAAAATCCATGAAGTTCAACACCTGAGTGATTAGGCCCAGTTAAACATCCACCTCTTAAAACACAACTAGGCATATCGAAATAGCGACCATACTCCTGAACCATAACATCAGCAGCAACTTTAGATGCACCAAATATGGAGTGTTTACTTTGATCTATAGTAAAACTTTCTTTTATCCCATTATAATATTCAAAATCTGCATAATCATAACGAGTTTCTAATTCATTTAAATTCAAATAATTTGGAGCATCGCCATAAACTTTATTCGTTGACATATGCACAAATGGAACAGTTGGATCGACGCGTCTATTTGCTTCAAGTAAATTTAATGTACCAACTGCATTTACATCAAAATCATCAAACGGTCTAGATGCAGCTAAATCATGACTTGGTTGTGCAGCTGTATGTACTATTGCACCTGGATTAATATCCTTAACTAATTTCAAAACCTGATCACGATCTCTAATATCAATATTGAAATTTGAAAACCCTTTAAATTGTTTTTTAATTTGATTTAGACTCCAAGTTGTATCCCCTTTCTCTCCAAAAAAATCAGCTCTCATATTATTGTCTATCCCAATAACATCATATCCACTTGATAGAAAAAACCTTGCAACTTCACTTCCAATTAAGCCACCAGCCCCGGTGACTATAATTTTCGAATTATTCATTATATACTCTCTTTTATTAATAATTAATTGGTTAATGTCTTTTTGATTGTCAAAAATACGAATTTTGAGTTAGTAAATAAATAACGACGCCACAATCGTTTTGGTTCCTGAGTTAATCGAAAAAACCATTCTAATCCATTATTTTGCATCCATGTGGGCGCTTGCTTTAATTTTCCGGCATGAAAATCAAATGCAGCACCAACAGCGAGCAATACTGCATTTATTTTACCGATGTGATCAGAAACCCAGATTTCTTGCCTTGGGCAGCCGCGTCCAACTAAAACAATATGAGCTTTAGAAGTATTTATCTTTTCAATATCTTCTAAATCTTCTTCAGGTGTTGCATCTCTAAAACGATCAATATGAAAACCTGCAATTTTAATATTGGGAAATTTATTATTAACATTATTTATAAAAGCAGCTAAAGTATCTTTTGTACTACCGTAAAAATATACTGACAATCCTTCTTTATTTGCCGCTTCTAATAAATGCAATGTTGTAGTCGGACCATAAACTCTATCTTTTAGCCCTAATTTATAAAAATGATTTAAAGCCCATTTTATAGGTTGACCATCGGGAACTATATAATTTATTTTATTGACTTTTGCTTTCAACTTATCATTATTATAACTCTCTATTAACCCATGAACTGCAAGTGCTGTCAATCCCACTGATTCTCTTTTTTTTGCATGAGTGATTAATACATTCGTAATTTCTTCATAAGTTGTTGCATTGTATTCAACACCGTGTATATTGTATTTTTTCATTATAGTTATATTATGAATATTTAAATTTTTTGGATGCTATTATTTTCAATTACTTTATTGTAAATATTCATTAATAGATCATAGTTTATAACATCTGTATATTTTTGTGTAAATTCATTCTTTGCATTTTTGCACATATTCTCAAATATATTTGAATCATTAATTAAGACTGATGCGTATTCTATCATTTTGTTTAGTGAATCAACAGATACGTGATAACCAGTAGTTCCATGCTTAATTATTGAACCCTGACTACCAATTGATGTTGTTATTACAGGCAGACCATTTGCCAACGCTTCAACTAAAACCATCGGAAATCCTTCATACCATAATGAAGGAAATACAAGTGCTTTTGCTTTGTTCATCAAATTTTTAATTTCATGCTTAGATTGATTACCTAATACCTCTATATATGCTGAATTAGATTGTTTAATAATATTATTCAATTCGTTAAATAGTGGCCCTTCTCCTGCTATTTTTAAACGAATAGTTGAATTATGCTTTATCCACTCCTTCACTAATGACATTATTCCTTTTTCTTCAGAAATTCTACCAACGAAAAGAACAAAATCTCCCCTTTTTTCAAAGGATTTAAATGCGTTATCTTTTTCTGTAAAAACTTGAAAGTTAGGTTTAACTATAATTTTTTCACTTTCTATTCCAAATTGAACAAAGACATTTTTAGCGAACTCTGTTAATGCGATAAATTTATCAACTTTTAAGTTCCAAGTGTTTCTTTTTTTATGAAACTCAATAAAATGAGCCATAACACCAGTTTTAGCAATTGAGTTGTGATAAACCTTATCTTTTACTGTTAACCAAGCTGATTGATTTATTGTTCGGGAGTCAACTTTACCATTATGGTATAGGTATGAGTTTGGATAAATTATACGATAGTTATGCAGTGTTTGAACAACAGGTACACCATGTTTAATACATGCATCATATATTGAAGGACTTAGAATAGGAAAGAAATTATGTACATGAACAATATCCGGTTTTTCTTTTATTAATACATTACTAAATTCCCACCTTGATTGATAAGAATAATGAGTTGATGTTAGAAACTTAACTGCTAAACGCCAAGGAACGATATTACCAGATCGCACAATATATTGACTTACAGTTTGATTATTTTTTTTTAATAACTCATATTCTGCTTGCAATACTCCGTCTTCACCGCCAGCTTGTGTATAGTAATTATGAACTTGTAGTATTTTCATTACGATATTTTATTACTTTAGCAGGATTCCCAGCTGCTATACAATTTGAAGGAATATCCTTATTTACAACTGAACCAGCCCCAATAATTACGTTATCACCAATTCTAATAGCACCAAAGATTATACAATGTGGATGAATTAGAACATTATTTCCAATTTCTGGATATCCGATACATTGATCATTTATATCAGTAAGACAACCTAAAGTTGTATTATTTTTCAATGTAACATTATTTCCAATAACAACTTTGGGATTAACCACAAGACCAACTCCATGATGAATAGTAAGTCCATATCCACAAACAACACTTTCAGGAAGCTCTACTCCTAAGCCCCATTCAATAATCAATCGATACATAATTCTAACTGGTATACCAAATATCCTAATAAGCAAATACCTGCTTTTAGCAAAATAACTAGCACATCTAAAAAATAAGACGATAACAAATGGCTTAGGGTTTTTAATATTGAAATTATTTAATAATTCTGATTTTAAATAAGACATAACTAAATTTAAGACAAATAAAAATAACAAGATTAATAAACTTTATATGCCAAGACTCAAGAGCTGCAAAATATAGCTTTAAATAATTATCTGCAGAATCTGCAATACCAATTTTTCCTTCACTTTCATTCTTGATTGTCTCAACTATTAAACGATCCCCAACAGAATAGTTTGTACCTTCAGTTAATCCAATATTTTTTATACAATTCTTAGCAGGATATAGACTTAAATATTCAGATTTAATAAAAAATAAATACCAATAAATTGCCCATGTTTGCCTCCTTCCAACAATATTATTAACTAATTGCATACTAAATCGAGCAGTTGTCAAATTGTGCGTAATCTTTAAATATTGTTTCCAAGTTATATCTGACAAAAATAATTTTGAATTTTCAATTTGTTCAAGGAATTCCAAGAATATCGAGTTTCTCGAACCCCAAGCCCAACAAGAAACAAATTGTGAGTTAAAATATAGATCATTTTTCAACCACATTTGACTGCTATCTATAGGCCAGAACCAACCTGAAAATTGTTGTATTTTGGCAGAATCTTGATTTTTAAAATTACTGATTAAGTTCAAAAAATCATCATTAATTATAATATCGTCTTCAATAACAACAAATATATCATTATCCTTTTTTGATAAATGATCATAAAGCGCTCCTAAAATACTTCTTTTTAAACCGTAATTTTTTTCGCGAAAATATTTTGTAATTTCGATTTCATAAAATTCATTTTTTAGCACTTCTGATATTATAGATCGTGTATTTTCTACCTCATACTTGTTATCATTCTTAGCTCCGTCGGCTACAATAATTAATTCAGCCTGCAAACTATTTGCTACTTTTATTACACTTGGGAGGCTAAGAAATACTGAGTTTGCTCTGTCAAAACAGAAATAAAAAATTTGCATTCATTTACTACTTATTTAGTTCTGGTTCATGTTAAAAAAAATTCATTTTTCATTTTTGTTACCTCTCATCAAATCTGATGAACCAAAAACTATTATGAAAAAAAATACCATAAATACAGTTTCCATGTAAATCAAAACGTTATCTGAAAACATTAATATAAATAAATAGCTTGTGAATAACATCGATTCTTTTGTAAACGAGGCGATTTTACCTAATGTATAAAACCATATTACTGATGAAACTAAACCTATTTCAATATATAATCTTAATATCTCAGAATGAAGTAAAGTCAATGTAGTATTCAAGAATCCATTAATTAAGTAATCTGATGTACTTCCAACACCATAACCAAAGTAAGAAAAATTTTCAAAATGATTTAAAATTGAAGAAAATAAATATACTCTGCCTTTTAAAATATAATTCGCAGTTGCACCAAATACGGATGTAAAGAAAGAATCTAAAGAACCATCAATTATTAATCTTACTAAACTGATATAGAACAAACTTATACCAGCAAATCCCCATCCAATCAATCTTCTAATTCTCGGAAATAAAAGATAAAGTTTTTGAATTATAAGTGATAAGGCAATAGCAAGAAATACAATTCTTTTTCCTCCGTAAGAAACTAACAGCAATGACATGCCAGCATATTTATAATCTTTCTTTTTCAAAAACAAAAGTGTCAACAATCCATATACAAAGGCAAAAATTGTTTCAGTATCAGATTCACTATCTATGAAAAACCTCAATGGATTTAATATTAATGAAAAAATATAAAACGGCTCTCGAACAAACTCATTCGCAAGAAAAAGAATAGTAAAATATTTTAAAAAACCAATTAGAAATTCTACCTTAACCCCGTTTGAAATAATTAAAGCTGAAAATAGACCTGCTACTAAAAAAAATAATTGTTTTAAACTTTCGGAATGTATTGCTTCATCTGTAACTATAAAAGATAAAAGACCTGTGAAAATAGTAATAATTAACAAAATAAATGCAGCCGTGGTTAAACTGTTTTTTTCGTATTTATTAACTAACCACATTTTCAAAAGTGCCAATATTGGAATTGTATAAATAATAAATCTTATATTTAAGATTTGAAAGGCCAAAATAATTAAAAAAACTGCAACGACTGTCGAATTTGAAATTCTCATAGATTAATTTAAATAACTATATAATATAACATAATATTATTTCTTCTAAATATGACATTATCAATTCATTTTTATTCTATAAATTCATTAATTGTAATACTTATTAGTTAATATAATTTTAAATTTCTTAGTTAAATCCATAAATATTTTACCTTTATTCCAAGGAAATAACTCAAACTTATACAATACTCGTCGCATTCCTGTTCTCTGTTTGATGAAAATATTTAACAATCTATTTAGATACATATAAAACAAAATAGAACCATTGGGTATAGACCTATTAATCGTTTTAGATATTTGATTGAATTCTAATCTTTCTCCAAATACTGAATATATTTCATTTGTGAGAAAACCTTCATTTGCAATATCTTCTTGTTTCCAAATTATTATTGAATTAAATTTGTCTTGATAAAATTGACTTAATTCATCAAATTTAAGATAATCAATATATAGCTTATCTTGAGTTGTATTTATAGGTAATTTACGTAAATCCCAATTGGTTTGATTGTCATTTTTGAGAAAGTTAAAATCATCTTTTATTATTATATCGAAATAATCATTATAATGTAAAACTCCACCCATTTTAACATATTGATTGTAAATCGACACTAATAAGGAAATTGGTTCTCGTATAACAATCAAAATTACCGCTTCAGGGAACATTTTTTTTAACCTATTAGCAACAATCGAACGATTATTATATCCCCATCTGTACAATTTGCCACAAAAAGATTCATCTGTTAGAAGAATATTTCGACCATCTGCTTTTCTAATAATTTGATTTCGGAGATTAATGAGTACAGAATCATCAAATAAACTATCATCTAAATATTGTAGCTTATTAAATAGTGAATGAAATTGAGTAGTTGGTCGACCAATCACGCACCAATCTTGAAATTGTGGAAATATTTGTGTCTGTAAATAGGTTGAAGCTGTTTTGTGCAGACCTATATGTATGATTACTCGTTGATTTTCTAGCATATTACTTATGATATAGTTTTATTAATTAAAAATATTGCTATTAAATGTATTTAAATCGAAATATTTCTGAAGAAGGTCAGTTGCATTACTTCTCATCCTTTGTATTTGCTCAATTATTTCTAAAGAATATTGAATTTTATTATCTCCTGTCCAAATAATACCTTTTGTATACTCATTAACTATTGAACCGATATGCCCTGTTGAACTTGCGATAATTGGTTTATTATAGTTTAATGCATGTCCTAAAATACCACTGCTGCCAAGCCAATTTATATAGGGCACTACAATTGCTTCAGAATGGTAAAATAAAGAATGCATTTCATTATCAGAGACATATTTCTCAATGAACTTGACATCATTATTTAAAGAATTGGATTCGTTTTTTCCCTTCAACTCAATTAAGCGTGGGTCAATTAATTTTCCAACTACAAGAATTTGTAACTTGTTTTTACATTGACTCATCAAAAATTCAAAAGTGCCTTTTCGCTTAGTATGCGTACCTATTAAGAGAAGGTAAGGATAATTTTGTTCTTTAAAAGTTTTTTTTGGCTTAATTGCCTTATCTAATGGTATAATTGGATCCGTTGTAACTACTGTTTTTTTTTCTATGTTTTTCGATACATGTTTTACTTGATTTAATGTTAATATTTTGACAGATTTACCTATTTTTAGCAAAATTATTAAATACAATCTATAAATATCATACCGTTTATCTTTTGATGTAAAGACATTACTATCGTAAATTAATAACTTTGTATTTTGAAAAAAAACACTAATTATTACTAAATGAATTGGAGCTTTTTTTACAAACCAATCTGTATTTAATATAACTGCTTTACTGCTACGAAATTTTAATATAGTTGTAAATAAATTATATTTATTTACAGATTTTATATATATAAATTCTGCATTCTTACTGTAACTTTTTAATATTGAGTTATAATAAGGATAATGACCTGATTTTTGTAGTGTAAATATTATTGTTTTAGACAATTTTTATGTTTTTGATATTTAATTACATTTTTATTTCATTTTATTTTAACACTTTAAGAACATGTTTTATTCAGTATAAAATGTTTTTATTTTTTCTTGGGATGAAGTATAGCCTTAATAAATCTTTTATTGACCATAGCATATCGAATAATCCCACTGATCTTATTCTTTTTTGAGTATCGATTTCTTTTATCAAATTCTGCTTGTTATAACCCAATGCTTTCCATTCTTCATTGTTAATATTATTAATCATTTTTTTGAAATTATAATACCTGAATAGCGATACTATGACTTTTTTTTCTTTATTCTTTCGCAATTCTAACTTATCCCCAAGGGATCCATCTAAATGAGACCTACTAATTAAATCTTTATTAATTTTAATATTTAGAAATGATTCTAGTTTCATTATTACAATAGAACTATTTTCTACTAATTCCTCGTAACGTATAGTTAATACATTTGGATTTTCTGAATATTTAAATATGAGTAATCTCAAATGTGCAAAACCTTGTTCTAAATCAATTTTAAATGCTCCTATTTTCCATTTATTATTTGTCCAGCTTCGAATTATAGATATCAACATATCAATTGGATTCCTTACTAAAATTATAAATTTCGCATTAGGAAATATTCGAATTATGTCTTCTGCCACTAACGTATATCGTGGGGTCTTATCTATGAAATATTGAGCATTGGGATTTGATTTAGCCAATTTAGTATAAATATTATTTGAAAATATGCGTATTTCAGCATCCCAATCGTTTTGTTTATTTGGCAATTGATCAATTAACTCATTTATCCCTCTTTGAGCTATTGATTGTCCATACTCTGCAATTATTGAATCTTTTTTTTGCATATAAATTAATGGTAATAAAAACCAGGGTTCAGAAACACTACAAATTTCTTCTGAAGTCATTAATAACTTCTGTAAATAAGTTGAACCAGATCTTGGCAAAGAAAAGATGAATATTGGCGTCATTTTTTAAAAATATTAACTAAATAATAATTTAGCTTAAATAATAATGAATATATACTATACAGTGGATCAATTTTAAATGCTTTTATATTTTGATTGTTCATTCTCAAAAAGCTTCCGCGAACTAATTCAATATATTCTAGTGGGAATTGAAAATCGTTTAGTCTATCTATTAATTTTGTGATGTTTTCATTATGTATCTCTTTTTTTACTTTATGAATTCCCTTAGAATGAACATAATAAACAGAAAATACTCCTGGTACATATTTAAATTTTGCCACTTTTGCTAATTTTAAACGAAAATGCCAATCTTCATATATATAAAGTGATTTATCAAATAAGCCAATTTTATAAGCATATTCTTTTTTTAACCAAAATGTTCTCAAGCTAAATAATCGCCTTGCAATATAAGGTAGTAAATTTCCATTCTTTTTTAAATTTGTATTTATTCTTTTTACACCTGTATTTTCAAATATTTTGTAAAAATCAGAATAAAAAATATCATAATCTAATGAATATTTATTAATGTACTCAAATTGTTTCTCGTTTTTTCCATCTAAAATCCAATCATCTCCTGCCAAAAATCCAATAAAGTTTCCTTTTGCAATTTCAATACAAGCATTTAAATTAGAAGCTATTCCTAGATTTTTCTCGTGAAAAGCTAATTTTATAATACTTGGATATTTCTTTTGATATTCCTTAACAATTTCTCTTGTTTTATCAGAAGAACAATCATCTCCGATAATTATTTCATCTGCCAATACTGACTGATTTAATACTGAGTCTAAGCATCTAGAAATACAATCTTCATGATTATAAGTTATTATAATTTGGCTAAATATGTTCTTCATTATTTTAATGTTAAATCGTTTCTTTTCAAGATTAAATAATCTGTTAATTTTAATTTCTCATTTTTATTCTTTGCTAATAAAACAATATTTATAATAAATCCGATAGTATATGAGAATAACGATGTGGAAGCAGCGCCAAGTGCTCCATATTTTGGTATGAATATTAAATTTAATATAATATTCGTAACTCCATTAATTGCACTAATTTTAGATATCAATTTATATTTTTCAAGATGTAACCAAAGAGAGGCACAAAGATAACTTAATGTTCTAAAAATAAATGCTATTAATAATATTTGTAATATTAATATTGATTTTTCATATTGTGAATCTGCAACTATTAAAATAATATAATTTGAAATTGGCAATAATATTAAAACTATTAAAAAAGATCCACTAAAGCCAAGTCTAACATATTTTGCATATTGATCACTATAAAAAAAATCATTATCTCCCATTTTCGAATTTAAAAAAGTATTTATTGATGCAGGGAGCATTGTTAATATCATATATATTTTCACCGGAACTGAATATATACCAAGTTCGAATGAATTTGATAAATAACCAAGCATTAAAACATCAGAAGTTGTTACTATATATGCGAATATTCCGGAAACATACAAACTCTTGAAACCTATATAAAATTCTTTTCTAATCAGTTTATTATCAATATTAGCGTCTTTAGTTTTAGTTTTATTCAATGCAAATATCATTACAACTGTTAATTTTAATAAAAAAATACAAACAATAATTTCAACACTAATAATTGCAAGATAGTATAATAGTGATACAGAGCATAAAACGAACAAATTACCTACAATTTCTGCTCTCTTTATTTGTGTAAAATTTCCAGTACTTTTTGATAGTGCATTGTGAATTTGAGTTATAATTGTTGGAAAAACCCCAGTAAATGAAAGTAATAATAAAACAAAAACACTAATTGTTTTCAATTCTGTATTTGATAGAATCACTGAAAAATACATAATTGGGATTGCGATTATTGAAGCTATTATTCCATGATTCAATCCTATTTTATAAATTTGATAACTATCTGTTCGATATTTACTATACATCCTTAACATAATTGCATGTCCCCCAGCAAATAGAGCAGTACTTATCATAGTATTTAAACTTCCTAAAAAGATATAACTCCCGAACAATTCAATAGAAATCATTTTTGTTAACATCATTACTATAATCATGTTCAAAAATGCATTTCCATATTGCATTAAAATAACACCGATTGATGTATTTAGTTTTTTAATGATATTCATTTAAAACAGCTATAACATCATTTACTTCAATTTCAGTAATAACAGGCCCAATTGGCAAACTTAAAACTTCTTCATGAATATTCTGCGTTAAGGGCAAATCTAAGTCAGTGTATTCTTTATACGCTTTTTGTTTATGTGGTGGAATAGGATAATGTATTAAAGTTTGAACCCCATGTTTTGTTAAATAATCTTGTAATGCTGTTCTATTATGGGTTCGAACAACATATAAATGCCATACATGGTCTAATGATTCTAAAGCATTTTTTCCAGATATCTTTGGTAATATTACTTCTGAATTTTTTATTTCTGTTAAATATTTATGGGCAACTTGTCTTCGATATTCATTCTCTTTATCAATGTATTTTAATTTCACATCCAAAAAAGCTGCTTGAATTTCATCAAGGCGACTATTTAAGCCTTGATATTCATTTTGATATTTAACTTTCGATCCATAATTAGCTAAAGCTCTTATGCATTCTGCTAATTCAGAGTCATTCGTTGTTACTGCACCAGAGTCTCCTAATGCTCCTAAGTTTTTACCTGGATAAAAGCTAAACCCTGCAGCATCTCCTAAGTTACCTGATTTTTTACCTTGCCATATTGCACCAATTGCTTGAGCATTATCTTCTATAATTTTTAATTTATACTTTTTTGCAATTCTTTCTAACTCTTCAGACCAACATATTTGCCCATATAAATGAACAACCATTATTGATTTTGTCTTTGTAGTAATTGCTGCTTCTATTTTACTTATATCTAAATTGAACGTATCAATATTTGGTTCAACAAAAACGGGTTTAAGCCTATTGTCTGTAATGGCTAAAATACTAGCTATATAAGTATTTGCAGGAACAATTACTTCATCACCTTCCTGCATGATGCCCATTTCCATGTAAGCTTTTAGTATTAAGCGTAAAGCGTCTAAACCATTTGCCACACCAATTGCATGGTTCACACCTATGTATTTGCCAAGATTTTTTTCAAATTTTGCAACTTTTTCGCCTAATAAATACCAGCCTGAATCTATTACTTCAGCTGCAACTTGTTTTAACTCATTAGCATATTGCTGATTTATTTTTTGGAGGTCTAAAAATTTTATCATGATGAATTAGCTGAAACTAAATTGTTTTTTAAAGTTTATAAGTTGTTCATTAATCTGTTCTGTGTTTCTTTTAATATTCAATTCTTGGTATTTACTTATAATTTTTAAGCTACCCAATTTAATATTTTGATTTGTAAAGTAAATATTTAAATCAGGATACACATTTCTTAAATATTGATAACTAAAATCAATTAATGATGTAGTAATTTCTGATAAATTTGAATATTCAAATGTAAATTTATCTACTAAATAATCTATTATTGTATTTACTACATGGTCAATACTTACAAAGGAGCGTATTTGGGTTCCATCTCCTTCAATTGTAATTTTTCCAAAATAATTAGCGCTGAACATAAATTTATTTATTACTGAATCAAATCGAATTGCATCTGACAAGCCAAACACGTTTGCACTTCTTATAATTCGTATTTCAGATTTATCTTTTAGACGTTCGATCTCTTTTTCACCAGCTAATTTTGAATACCCATATAGACTTGAAGGATTAGGTAGTGTATTTTCATCAGCTACTTTGTCAGATGTTCCATAAATTGATGCTGAACTCAAATAAATTATTTTTTTTACTTCTGAACTTTCACATGCACTTACTAGTTCAGATGTACCCCAATGATTTACTTGTTCAAATAAAGTTGATTCAGAATGAGGATTTGGCGTTGAAACAACTGCTGCTAAATGTACTACAGTATCAATATCTTTAATTATTTTTTTTAATTTTCGTGAATCTAATATATCCCCTTGAACAAATTGAACCTTATTCAGCTTATTATTAAAAAATAAATTAAAATTCTTTCTACTTAGGTTATCATAAATTAGTATTGATTCAACTTGATCTAATAATGCCATTGCCTTAACTAGCTGTGAGCCTATATAGCCTGCACCACCTGTTACTAATACTTTCATATTTTATTTCAATTCTATATGTAATCCACATTCAACTTTATTAGAACCTGCCCATCTTCCAGCTCTATCATCATTTGATGTACTTAGATAAGGTTGTGTACAAGGTGCACAACCTATGCTCAAAAAGCCCTTTTCTTCAAGTGGGTGTTTTGGAAGATTGTAACGTTTTATGTAATCAAAAATCATTTTGTTAGACCAATTTAAAATAGGGTGATACCTTTTTGCACGAAATTTCGTTTGTTCAATTTCATTAAATGAACTTCTATTCTTACTTTGATTTGCTCTAACACCATTTATCCAAACATCATAGTTATTCATATACGGTTCTAATGGTTGAACTTTATTCAAATAACAACATTCATCAGGATCACTTGCAAAAAGTAATTGTCCATTACTTTTATCTATTTGGTGCAATTTAGAAACAACAGATCTAACACGAACGACATCTATTTTTAGAAGTTTTTCTACATTATCAACAAAATGATAGGTTTCTGGAAAATGATACCCTGTATCTAAGAATATAACCGGGATAGAATAGCCACTACTTGCCAAAATGTGTAATAAGGGTAAACTATGGGTTTGAAATGACGATGAAGTAAACAATGCTTCACGATTAACAGTAAATTCAAGTAACTGTCTATGTATTTTGATTACTTCTTCGTCAATATCAAGAGTCTTAGTCATAAACTTGAAAAATGCTCAACTAATTTATTAACACTTGTTAATTTAGTCATCAAATCGTCGTTAATTTTAACATTTAATTCCTCTTCAATTTGTAGAAATAAATCAAATGTATCTAATGATCCAAAACCTTGATCTGTAAATGATTTTTCATCATCTATATCATTTGCTTCTATACTTCCATTAATTTCAGCTAATTTATTTTTTATGTCTAATGCATTCATAGTTGTATTATTTAGTGATTAAGGTACTAGCCCAAGATAGACCGACTCCAAAGCCAGATAAAATAACTTTTTTTACCTGATTTGCTCTTAAATAGTCTTTTAAGATCATTGGTATTGAAGATGATATAGTATTTCCATATTCAACAGCCGCAAATGGAACTTTATCTATAGGCAAATTTAAGCGTTTAACAATAGTTTCCAACATATATTTACTTCCTTGATGAAATATATATAAATCAACGTCAGAAGAATTTATTTGATGTAATTCATAGATTTTTTTTATGTCGGTTGGTACATAACGAGCTGCAAAGTTAAAAATTGAACGGCCATTCATATAAAGTTTTTCTTCATTTATCAATTCTTTATAATCTTTCCCAATAGTCCCAAAGGAAAATTTGTTTAGTTTAAAAACAGGAGTATCTGATATCAAACTTACTGTGGCCGCGTCACCAAATAATAAAGACGTATTTTTGTCCGAATCGTTTATTATTGGGCTATACTGATCGCTTGTAAATAATAAGCCTTTTTTCAACCCATTCATTTCCATAAAAGCTGTTATAATGGATAATCCATAAACATAACCTGAGCACCCAAGAGAAACATCAAAACTAGCACATGTTTCTGGCAAATCTAATAAACCATGCACAATAGCACTAGTGTGAGGCAAATTGAAATCAGGATTTTGAGTTATAACTATTAAACATTCAATCTCGTTCTTATTAAAGTCTTTCTTGGTTTGCAAATTCTCAAATGCTCTAACACATAAATCCGAACTTTTTTCTAATTCATTTTTTCTTGCTACTTTTTGAAATCCGATTTTTTCTCTAATAAAAACATCATCGATTTCAAATTCTGCTTTCCTATCAAAATTATTTATTGAGTTTGATGGTAAGTAGTAACCGATTTCTTCAATTCCAAGTTTCATGTATTCTCCTATTTTGATGAAAATTTTATTTGACCTATTAATTGCTCATTAATAATTATTTCGTTTATAGTCAGTTTATTATTAAAATTTTTCATTAATCTTATTTTTATTTTTTCGATTTTAACTCTTAGTAACTCTAAATTACTTGTAAATCCAACAAATACCCATTTTGTTCTATTATCGATTATTTTATTATGCAGAGCTTTAGTTAAAGCAACAATTATTTCAATATTTGTATATTTCAATTCACAATTAGATAATTCGATAGTTTTTTGGTTTAAATCTGTTTCTGCTAATTTCGCAATTGAATCTTCATCATAATCATAGCGTCCTATTGCTTTAGTAGCCTCAACAAAAAAATATTTTTCTTTTACTTCATTATTATCAAATATAATAGTAGCTATAAAATCTTTTTGTTCTTTTAAAACATTCTCATTCGTCAGAATTAAATTATTATCTGTCATTTTAATAATTCTGAAATCAACTTTATCATTAGGTTTTGATAATACTAAATCAATTGATTTATTTAGCATATCTGTTCCATGTATATAATTTCTACTACCTTTAAATTTAAATTCTATATGTTCAATCATTTTTCAACTCCTTTATGAAGCGTTTCATATTTTTAGTGTGTGGCATTGCAAAATTTCCCGAATAAATTTGATTTTCTTTAATATTTGTAACAACACAACTACCTATGCTAATTTTAACAAAATCATCAATTGTTAATAGATTTGAAACGACAGCATTTGGTCCAACCCAAACATTTTTCCCGATGTACGTAAATCCCGCAATACTTGCTTTACCTGCTATTATTGTATTTTCTCCAATTTTGCAATCATGGCCAATAACAACAGCAACTGAAATATGTACACCATTCTCAAGTTTAGTTGATGTTAAAAAATAGGGTTTTTGGATTATCGATTTACTTAAAATCTCAACATTATCACCAATAATGGTGTAACCTAAATCGGGCACTTTTAAAAATGTGTTATTAATTAAAGTATTGTTTAAACCTCTCGCACCAATTGTTACGTTGTCTTCAATTATAACATTATTTCCAATATATGTGTTATTATTAATTATTGAGTAAGGTCCAATTTTAGTATACGCTCCAATGTGTACATTTTCCCCAATAATTGCAGTTGGATGAATTTCGGCAAATGTACTTATTTCGTTTTTTTGTTTTGAATCATATTGTTTTGCAATTTCTTGATGAATTCTGAAAAATAATAGTTTTGGATAGTCTGTTATTATACAACTTTTACTTGCATTTAAGGAAACATAATTTTTTGTTGTAATTATACAGTTTATATTCTTGTTATTTAATGCCTTATTAAAATAAAATTCTGTTTCTGCAAATGTTAATGTGTTTTCAATTATACTAGATGCATAATGTGTTAATGAAAATTCAAAATAAGATGTAATTTCATAGTCAATATCTTGAATCTTTTCACGAATAAAATCTGAGTTAAATAATCTATAGGTAATCATGGTTGTTTAAACAAATTCTAACTTCTATTGTTTCCATCTTTCAAACTTATGTATATCTCTTATATAATCTTTCTCATCATAAACATGAGAAGCGAGTACAAGACAAATAGCCCCACTTGAAAAATTATCAATATCTCGCCATAATCCAGATGGCATATAAAGACCCATATAAGGTCTATTTAAATGAAAGGTTCTTCTAACTTTTCCGTCAAATAGCGTTATATCAAAACTACCGCTTGCAGCAACAATAAGTTGTTGTAAATCAATATGCCCATGTCCACCTCTTGAGGTGCCACCAGGTACGTCATATAAATAATACACTCTGTTTATATCAAATGGAACTTCACTTAACTGATTTACAGCTGTAATATTTCCATTTTCATTATGAACAATTGGAAGTTGAAGTAGTGTTGCATCAAATACGGTCGACTTTTTCATCTAAACCAACCCTTTATGAATAGTAT
>Ga0210025_1000160_pt1 | contig 99137 bp, 90 predicted proteins | sample CryGeyme20150102_FD_183989 | JGI IMG/M metagenome (GOLD analysis project Ga0210025, IMG submission 183989) | Groundwater microbial communities from Crystal Geyser aquifers in Utah, USA - Crystal Geyser metaG 2015-0102 (SPAdes) (version 2) | ecosystem: Environmental > Aquatic > Deep subsurface >...
CCTGTTCGGTCCCATCGGGCATATCCCGCCCGCCGAAGCCGAAGCTAATTACTATGCAGCCTGCGAGAACCTCGATATGGTCGCATGACTCAAATGAAACCGCCTCCGGAAAACCCGGGACGCTTCACCCAGTAAAAAGTGGCGAAATGAATTTCTCGGGTATCAATGTCCATTAACTCAAACAGTGTTTTGCCATTCGGCATATCTATCATCACAGCCTCACCAGTTTGGACGATGGCAAATGGTGTCGATTGATATTTTATTTGACGAACAGCTGAGCCCTTCCGCAGCCCCTCCGGCGTCTCCACTTCCACCGTAATCTTGTAGTTGTAGTCACCCACAGGGCGAGCGCAGGCTGAGAGACACAGCAGGCATGAAAGAATTATCAAAACACGTGAGGAATTAATTTTGCGTTTGATTCTATGCACTCCAAAACAGTTTGCTACGCGAAGTGTCCAGCGACACTCCACACGCAATCATTCATTTTTATCTAAAGTCATGTTTTGTAATCCATCTTAAAAAACCCGTCATGCATTCTAGCTGAAAAAGGCCAATCTTTTCTTGGAATGCCGTCTGGAATTTTGCCAAAAATCCGAACCGGAATCCCATATTCCAACTCGGGTGTTCTCATAAGCCAAGGCAGTTTAGCAGCGATTTTTTCTGTTATTGGTTCATCCGTTATTTCGAACCTAATCGATTTTAGGTTTACTCCTGGTCCGAAGCTTTTTGCCAAATATTTTGGATCGACCTGTTCGATACTGGTTGGCACATTGATATCGTCAAACCGCGCCAACACCGGACAATCCATTTTATCGGAACTTTCTTCCAGACAGGAAAGTTCACTGCCCTTACCCTCCATTTTGGAAAGTTGGGTCATGTCAACTACAAGATCGGAGCTGCGCGAGCCCAGCAAGCTGTTGATGGGGATGAAAAATATCGCATCATTTGAAGTGAAGCCACCATTTTTGTTTACGCTCAGCAAAGCAAATAGCGTTCCATGGTCTCCCACTTCAACAAAAGGAGCTTCGCCTTTCATGGCTACCGAGTGATACAGACCTTTTTGTCCGGTACGCGTACGATTCGCAAACTGCATGCCCAAGACACTCGAACCGGAATATGTCTTTCCGTCTGCTTCAACATCCACAATGATCTTGAAGTGCACCCAGGGCGATATTTTCGTACTACAGCTTGTTAAAAACAGTATCACGAATGCCAAAAACAGCCCGCCGATAGCTCGGCGTTGAAGCATTGGCAGAAAGTTGCCTGATTGGATAATCGCTAGCCCCCTCATCAAATATCATGCAGACGCTTCTGCACAAGACCGCCAAATGGCAGCGATCCTTTAATAATACCGTGCATATTTTTATGATCTGGTTTGTTTGCGACTATTGGCATGGATGGCAACGACAATTTGGTGCAAGCCAAGAGCAAATCATCGTAAATCTTGTAGTAACCAATCTTCGAGGAATTCCGGCAGGCGCTACTCCTTCTCCCTTGAGGGAGAAGGATACGAAATCTTGCTGCCGAAGCGTTAGCGGAGGCGGCTAGATGGAGTTGGATGCGGGTGTTTTTCTGGTGGGTTGCTGTACCACTCGGGGGCGGTACACCCTCACCCAGCTACGACTAGGCAGCCCTTCGACAGGCTCAGGACTGCCAAGTCTGCGCAACCCTCTCCCTTAAGGGAGAGGGGGAATAACCGACCTTCGTTCAGCGTCCAGCTTCCGCTCTGTTTTTTTGACGCAAGGGCAGGAGATGGGCCCCTGCCTTCGCAGGGGCCCAGATAGAAATTCAGTCTTCTTCGGCGATCCGGACCTTGAGGCCGTCCAGTTCGTCCGAAACCTCAATCTGGCAGCTGAGCCGGGAAAATTCGTCGCGGTGGTCGCTGCTTTCGAGCAGATCGTCCTCGTCTTCGCTCATTTCCGGCAATTTTGCTTTCCAGTCCGGGGCAACATGGACATGGCAGGTCGCGCAGGAGCAGCAGCCGCCGCATAGCGCCAGCAGTTCGTCAAAGCCATTGTCGCGAATCGCTTCCATGACGCTGATTCCGCTATCGACGGAGACCGCTTTCTCTTCGCCATCGCGGCCGGTTACGTGAATCGTTGGCATAGCTACCCCTTAGTGACTGTTATTTAAAAATCCCGCACGCTATGTCTGGGCCGTCAAAAAGAATCAAGGGCCGAAACGGGGACGGGTGATCGATGGGCCTATCAAAAGAAGTGATCAAAGCCGGGCTCGACCATGTCTCTGCTATCGAACCCAGACTGGCGGCAGCCGTGGCACAATCCGGCTATCCGGAACCCCGGCTCCGTCCTGAAGGCTATGAGACGCTGCTGCGCACAATCGTCGGCCAGCAGGTCAGCGTGGCATCGGCGGCGGCGGTGTGGAACAAGCTGGAAGCGCGGCTGGGCGCTGGCTGCCCGGCCGAAGCACTGATCGCGACCGAGTTTGACGAGCTGCGCGCGTGCGGACTGTCCCGTCAGAAACAGGGCTATGCCAGAAGCCTGGCCGAACTGATCCTGTCCGGCGGGTTGGATCTCGACAATCTGCCGGAGGATGATGAAGCGGCGATCGCGCTGCTGACCCAGATCAGGGGGATTGGCCGCTGGTCCGCGGAAATCTATCTGCTGTTCGCGCAGGGTCGTCCGGATATCTGGCCAGCCGGTGATCTGGCGATTCAGATCGGCGTCGGCAATTTTCTAAATCTGGCGGACAGGCCGTCAGAAAAGGACGTGCGCCTGTTGGCCGAGGCATGGTCGCCACATCGCGGCGCTGTGGCGATCTTCACCTGGCATCATTATCATGTAATGGTGATGTAGGCCGCCGTCATTGCGAGGAGCGAAGCGACGTGGCAATCCAGAGCGTCTATCCACTCTTGCCGGTGTGTGCCGCTCTGGATTGCTTCGCTGCGCTCGCAATGACGCCCTTGTACGATGCTTTTCTTTTCCCGATCACTAGATATCCAGCGGGTGATTCCACCAAGCGGTGTCGGTAAAGGCGCGCATATCGAGTTCGAAGCTCCAGGCGGAGCGATGCTGATGCGCGACATGAAAATAAGTGTCGGCGATCGCGGCAGGTTCCATGATTTCATCTTTTCCTTCCGCTTTGGCCTCTCGCAATTGTGCAAAGCGTTCCGGTCCGAGCAGCTTGCCGAGCGTGTCCGGCGCATTAACCGCGCTGTCGATCAGGATATGGGCGACATGGATATTCTTTGATGCAAATTCGGCATTCAATGTCTGACAGAGCATCCGGCGGCCTCCCATCGCGGCGGCGTGGCTATGCTGCCCGGCATTGCCCCGGATCGCGGCAGTGGCCGAGGTGACCAGCAATGCGCCGCCGCCTCGCTCCACCATTTTCGGAAGCAGTTTTTGCGCCACCCGGAACACGCCGAGAGTGCCCATCCGCCAGCCAAGCTCAAAGGTTTTGAGCGGCGTGTCAGCCAGCGTCCTATTGCCGATCTGCGCGCCGAGATTATAAACCAGCACATTGATCGGTCCGATATCCGCTTCGACATCATCGATCAGCTTCTCGATCGCCCCTTCATCGACCGCATTGAGCAAATGGCCGGAAGCCTTGCCGCCGGCTGCCTCAATTTCTGCGACCAATTTGTCGAGCCCCTCTTGATCGCTGCGACGGCATAGTGCGACATGATAGCCATCCTGCGCAAATCTCTTGCCGACATGGCCACCGATTCCTGCGCCCGCCCCGATTACCATGCAAACATCCGTCATATCGCGCGCCTTTTGTCGATTATTTGAGAAACGGGTTGAGCCGCATGACTTCTTCCATGAAGGACCTTGGTTTCTTCCAGTTGGCGGTTTTCAGGTTGGTCCTGAGATCCAGCGCCTTGATCACATCATTGATGAAATGGACGCAGTTGCGCTTGTTGAGGCTGTAGCTTTTCTGCGGAATAGCCTGCCATTTCTGCACCACCGCCATCAGCTTGCGATATTTGCTGTCGTCGATATTGACGGTGAAATGCGGGTTGCTGCTGGCGATATAGTCAGCCGAGGGCGCCTTCACATGGCCGTTGACCGAGCCGAACAAAATGCCCGGCGACACGTTGACGGCGGTGAAACCGAAGGCGGTGTCGACCTTGCGGCCATCGGACGTCTCGCCCTTGGCGACAAAGAAGGCGTGCGGGAAATTCTTGCCGAAATCATGCGAATAGAAGGTAACCGTCACTTCGGCCCGGGCCGTCACCGAAAAACACGCCATGCAGAGCAGGGCGACCAGACCGGCCATTCTCAATAATTGTCTAAAACCTGATTTCACGTTCATTCCCTCAATTTATCGTTCAGCCAGCGTGCGGCCTCGCGGGGCGTTTTCTTGTCCCCTTCGCGATCGACCGTATAATTGGCTTCGCGCATGTTTTCCACCGTGATTGCGCCGATCAGGGGATTTATTGCCGCAACAAATTTATCGTCGCGACTGCGATCGGGAGCCAGCAGCAATATCGCTTCATAAGATGGTATGGCTCCTTTTGGGTCTTCCAGCACGGTGAAATTGTTCGCCGCGATCCGCCCGTCCGATGAAAAGGCCGAAATCACGTCTACTTCTCCGCTTGCCAACGCCGGATACATGAAAGTGGGGTTGAACGAGCGCGCGTCCTTGAAACGGATCGGATAGGCATCCTGCACCATCCGCCACTCGGGCCGTTCGAGAAACTCGACATCGGTGCCGAAGTTGAAATCGCTGGATACCCGCGCCAGATCAGCGAGCGTCTTGAGCGATTTGTCGCGGGCATCTTTGGCTCTGACCGCAAAGGCATAGGTGTTTTCAAAGCCCAGGGCGCCCAGCATTTTGACGCCGTGATTGGCACTGGTCCATTGCGCGATCTCATCCAGCATTGCCGCTTTCGGCCGGCTATCGGTACGCTGCATCTGGTTTGTCCAGATCGTGCCGGAATAGTCGACATAGACGTCAACATCGCCTGCCGCCAGCGCCTGAAAGACCACCGCGGAACCAAGACCATCACGGTAACGGACGCTATATCCGGCCTTTTCCAGCCGCGACCCGATCAGCCGGGCGAGAATGAACTGTTCGGAGAAGCTCTTCGCTCCGATCACCACGACATTGTCGCGAGCGATCAGCAGCGGCAGCGTGGCAATCAACAGTCCCGCTGCGATCAGCAGCAGTCCTGCTCCCGCCAATATCCGACTGCGTTCCCGGATGCCCCGTTCGATCAGCCCGAGCAGCAGATCGACCGATATGGCAAGCGCTGCAGAAAACAGGCAACCGGCCAGCACCAAGGTCCAGTTCTGGGTCTGCAGTCCGGCGAAGATCAGATCGCCCAGACTGGGCTGGCCGACCGTAGTCGAAAGCGTCGCCGCACCGATCGTCCAGACCGCGGCTGTGCGGATGCCGGCCATGATCGTCGGTGCCGCCAGCGGCGCTTCGACAAGTTGCAATTTTTGCCTGGCAGTCATGCCAAGGCCATCTGCGGCCTCCCTGACCGCCGGATCGACGCCGGTCAGGCCGGTCACCGCGTTGCGCAGGATCGGCAGCAATGCGTAAAGGGTCAGCGCGAGCAGCGCCGGCAGGAAGCCGAAGGCGGAAATGCCGCCACCGATCAGCGCCGACACGCCGAGCAGCAACGGATAGAACAGCGCCAGCAGGGCGAGACCGGGGATGGTCTGGATCAGGCTGGCGACGGCCAGCGCGACCGCGGCGATGCGCGGCGAGCGCGCCGCCCAGATGGCCAGCGGCAGGCAGATGAGCATCGCCAGCAGCAGCGCGGAAAAGCTGAGCTGGACATGGGCGGCGAGCAGTTCCGGGACGCGGGCCAACGCCTGTTGCCATTGTCCGTTCATGATGTCTTGCCCAGCGCGATGAGATGCGCGGCCTGGGCGCGGGGAATGGCGACCAAAGCTTCGGCTTCGTCGCCGACATTGCCCGAGACCAGCTCGGCCGGCGTCGCGTCCGCGCGGATCTGGCCGGCCTCCATCACCAGCACGCGATCGGCCAGATAGAGGGCTTCGGCCATGTCATGGGTGACGATGATCGTGGTCAGGCCAAGCTTGTCGTGCAGCGCCTTATACTGATCGGTCAGATTGTCGCGGGTGACCGGGTCGAGCGCCCCAAAGGGCTCGTCCATCAGCATCAGGCCGGGGCGCGTCGCGAGGGCGCGAGCGACCCCGACGCGCTGTTGCTGGCCGCCGCTCAGCTGATCGGGCATCCGCGTCGCCATGTCCTGCGGCAATTCAACCAGATCAAGCAGCTCCGATACGCGCTCATCGCGCGTTCCCTCTTCCCCGGCCAGTTCGAGACCGATCGCGATATTGCGCGCAACTGTCATATGCGGAAACAGGCCGACATTCTGGAATACATAGCCGATCCGGCGGCGCAGGATATGGGGGTCTATCGAGTCGACCGCTTCGTCACCGATCCGGATCGTACCGCTGGTTGGCTCGACCAGCCGGTTGATCATTTTGAGCAGCGTCGATTTCCCCGACCCCGACAAACCGACCAACGCGACCAGCGCGCCGGCCGGAATTTCCAGCGACACCGAATCCACCGCGCGAACCTTACCGTAATGGCGGCTCAGCTGGTGCAGACTGATGGAAGGACCGGAGACGGGCATAGAAATATATAGTGCCGCGCTTTGCCTTGCATGTCCAACGCCACTTGACGCACACTCGAAAAACGGCTCGAGTGAACATTGATGTTAATAAGGAATTGGGAGCGGAATCATGGGCTATCAAAGCGGGCAGAAGACAATATTTATCACCGGCGGTGCATCCGGTCTGGGCCGCGAAGTGGGTCGCTATTTCGCTGAAAAGGGCTGGTTCGTCGGGATTGCCGATATCAATGACAAGGGAATGGCGGAGAGCGCTGCGCTGTTGCCAGAAGGTCAAAGCTCCATCCACCGGCTGGACGTAACCGACCGCGCACAATGGAAACAGGCGGTTTCCGAATTTAGCGGGATCACCGGTGGCCAGATGACCGTGCTGTTCAACAATGCCGGGATTGGTGAAGGCGGTGCGATTCAGGAAATGGAAGACGCCGCCATAGACCGGATGATCGCGATCAATCTGACCGGGGTGATCAGCGGTACCCGCGCCTGTTTCGAGATGCTGAAAAATACGCCTGACAGCTGCGTTCTCTATACCGCGTCGGCAGCGGGCATTTACGGCGTCGCCGATCTCAGCGTTTATAGCGCGACCAAATTTGCGGTGCGCGGTCTCGCCGAATCGCACGATATCGAGTTTCGCAAATATGGCATCAAATCACGATCGCTGATGCCGGGATTCATCGACACCAATATCATTTCCGAGGTCGTCGAAGGAACCAACCAGAGCGGCAAGGAGCGTCTGGAAGAAGCCGGTGTGATGGTCAGCCCGGTATCAATTATCGGGCCCGCAGCGTGGGCCGCGGTGCATGGCGACAAGGTCCACACACCGGTCAACAAGATGGCCAAACAGCTGGCCTTTGCCGCGCGCTGGCTACCCGGGCGCGTGCGCAAGCAGTCGGTCAGCCTCGCCAGCAATATGGGTGACGTACTGGCCGGGTCTGACCAAAAATAGCGCTTACAGGCAGTTTTCGATCACATCGGCCAGATCCACATCCCGCTGCGACAGGCCGCCATTTTCGCCCGCATCATGGGTGGTCAGCGTAATGTCGACCTTGTTGTAAACATTGAACCATTCCGGGTGATGGTCGGCCTTTTCCGCGTGCAGGGCGACGCGGGTCATGAAGGCGAAGGCTTCGGTGAAGTCGTCAAATTTGAACGAGCGGCTGATCGCATCGCGTTTCGCGTCATATTGCCAGTCGGAAAGCTTCGCCAGCGCCGCCTTGCGTTCGTCATCACTCAGTTGCGCTACCATATTTCTTGCTCCTTGCTTGGCTTTCGCGCCAATTCGTGCCTTAAGTCTGTGCGATGAACGAGCGACAGTCAACCGGAAGCAGCGATCGGCTTATGACCGAGGCGCTGAGCTGCGTGCGCGGCGGGCGGATATTGTTTCGCGGCCTGCACTTTGCGCTTGCACCGGGACAGGCGGGACTGCTCACCGGACCCAACGGGGTCGGCAAATCCAGCCTGCTGCGGCTGCTGGCCGGGCTGCTTCAGCCGTCCGCGGGATCATTTTCGACACCGGAGACCAAGGCCCTGTGCGATGACCGGCTGGCACTGGATGAACATCTGCCGCTCGAACAGGCCTTGCGCTTCTGGGCTCGGCTCGATGGCAAGGGCACGGCGGATATTGCCGCTGCCATGGCCCGCTCCGGACTGGACCATCTGGCCGAAGTACCGGTGCGCTATTTTTCGACCGGGCAGCGACAACGGGCGCGGCTGGCGCGGACCTATCTGGCGAACGCTCGGCTCTGGTTGCTCGACGAACCCGCGAACGGACTCGATACGGATTCGGTGGAGCAGCTGGGCCGCGCCCTGCAACGGCATCTGGGCGACGGCGGGATCATTCTGGCGGCGAGCCATATTCCGCTGCCGATCGCTTTTGATAGCAACCTGCGGCTTGAGCCGCTGGAAGAATTGGAAGCATGTTTATGATCCGGGCCATTGCCGCGATGATCTGGCGCGATGTGCGGCAAAGCTATGCCAGCGGCGGCACCTGGCTGCCCGTGATCTTCTATCTGTCGGCGGCGACGCTGTTTCCGTTTGCGGTAGGACCGGACCGCGAGTTGCTGTTGCGGACCGGCGGCGGCATATTGTGGATCGCGGCGTTGCTGGCGACGCTGCTGCCGCTCGACCGGCTGATCCAGCCTGATCTGGAAAACGGTGTTTATGATCAATTGATTGTGCGCGGCTTTTCGGACGAATTAATAGCAGCGGCGCGACTGGTATCGCATTGGCTTTCGTTCGGCCCGCCGCTGCTGTTTGCCGCGTTTCTGGCGAGCGGCCTGATGGGGCTGGAAGGAGAAGCTCTCGTCACATTGCTTGCCAGCCTAGCAATCGCAACCCCTGCCCTCGCCGGACTGGCGGTGATGATCGCGGCGCTGACTGCCGGCCTGAAAGGCGCCGGCGCGCTCGGCGGATTGCTGCTGGTGCCGCTGGCCATTCCACTGCTGATCTTCGGCGCTGGCAGCCTGTCAGCGCAGGGCGGCAGCGCATTGTTGTTCCTGGCCGCGATTTCGCTGTTGCTGGTCGCGATCACACCCTTTGCCGCCGGAGCGGCGCTGAGCGCGGTCCGGGAATAGGGGCGCTAGCCAGCCGTTATTTTTGGTGGATCAACATCCAGGCGTCCACCGCGCGCGCCGCGCGGGCGCGTCTTTGGTCCGCGGTCAGATCGATTTTCTCGCCATAGCGAAGCAACAGATCCAAATGCCCCTTTACCAGACCAACAAACATTTCTGCCGAAGCTATCGGGTCGGAGCTTTGCATTTTCCCCTGGTCCATTGCGCTTTGCAGCAGCGTGGCGAGATTTTGCAGCAGCGCGCGAGGGCCATTGTCGAGGAAATATTTGCCGACCCTTGGATCCCGGCTCACTTCCGCAGCAAGAATCCGATCAAACCGCACCCTTTCATCCCGCGTCAGGAAATCCAGCATATTCTCTGCAGTATCTATCAAGACTTCGCGGACGCCTTTTGATTCCAGATTCTCGTCGACAAAATTCTGACTCAGATGGGCACATTCCCCCTTCACCATTTCGGCGAATAAATTTTCCTTGCTTTTGAACCAGCTATAGATGGTGACTTTCGATACTCCGGCTCGGGCCGCAATGGCTTCGATGCTCGACGCAGAAAAGCCGTTACCAAAAAACTCGGCCCGGGCCGCAGCCAGAATTTTGGTGATTTTGCGCTGGCTCGACGGTCGATCCGCTCGTTCAATTGCTAAATTGTCATCCGTGTCTGCCACGGCCCACTCCTCTTGCAGCCATCCGGCTTTATAAAATTGAACGGTTACGTTCAATTAAAACGTTGACGTTCAATTTCATAACTGACATATTATTGATGCTTGGTAAAGTACAAGCCGATTCAATCGCGGATGATTTTGTGAAAAACCGGTTCCACAATCCCCTATATCTGCTGTTTGCAATCGCGACGGTCACGAGTGGCTGTGCGAGCATGGCACCCGATTCCACGGCGCCGGAAATCGCAGCCGGCGTCCCTGCGGCATTTGACAAGACCGAAACCGATGGAGCCTATCAACCAGCTGGCTGGTGGACAGCGTTTGAGGATCCAGTGCTCGACAAAGTGCTGGACGAGGCGCTGGCCAAGAATCTGGATCTGGCGGAAGCATCGGCAAGATTGCGCGCGGCGGAAGCGCGGGCGCGCATCTCCAAAAGCGGCCTGTTTCCGCAGGTCAATGCCGGGCTGAACAGCAGCTATTCGGATTCCCCGACGGCAGGCACGAGTTTTGGCGCGATTGCCGGCACTGGCGCGGGTCCGAACCGGCTGCAGAACGAAACCTATTCTTCCAGCCTAACCTTTTCCTATGAACTCGATATCTGGGGCAAGCTGCGCAACGATGCGCGCGCTGGCCGCGCCGATGCGATTGCCGCTGTCGCTGACCTGCAGGCGGTCCGGCTGGCAGTGCTGGCCGAGAGCATCACCAGCTATTTTGATATTGTCGATGCGCGGCATCAAATCGCGCTGACCACCAAGATCATCGATGTCCTCGGCGATCGTGTCGAACAGACGGAAGACCGCTATCGCCGCGGTCTGGTGACATCCTTTGAACTCTATCAAGTCCGGCAGGATTTCCGGACGGTTCAGGCCAGCCTGCCGCAGCGGGAGAGTCAATTGGCGGCGACCGAGGGACAGCTGGCGGTGCTGGTGGGCCGATATTCAAACAATATGAATGAACTGATCGGCAAGACGCTGACGCCGAAGTTGATTTTTGAACCGGTGCCCGCCGGGCTGCCGATTGATTTGTTGGTCCAGCGACCAGACGTCTTTGCGGAAAGCCAGCGGCTGGAATCGGCGCGCTATAATCTGGGCGCAAGACGCGCGGAACGGTTCCCCTCACTCAGCCTTTCTGCTGGCAGCGGCAGCCAGGCGGGCAGTCCGGCGGATGCGCTGAACATCTTTGACAACTGGATATTGAATTTGGGCGCCGGCTTGACCGCACCGCTGTTTCAGGGCGGACGGATCAAAGCCAATATCGAAGTTGCCGATGCCCAATATGCGCAACAGACAGCGGTCTATGCGCGCACCGTCCTGACCGCCTATCAGGAGGTGGGGACGGCGATCGAACGCTATGAAGAAGAGCGGCAGCGCTACCGCTTCCTGTTCTCGCAACTGGATGAGGCGCAAGCGACCGCTGAGCTGCAGTCCCGCCGCTTTGCCAATGGCGTCGGCAGCTATGTCGACTATCTCGACGCGTTGCGGGCGCAATATCAGGTGCAATCCTCGTTATCATCCGCCGCGCGCGACGTTGCTCTGGCACGGCTCGGGGTACACCGCGCTCTGGGCGGCAGCTGGGACGCAGCACCGCGCACCGCCGATATCATGACCGGTCCTCCGGCCCCTCAGGGAGATAAATAAGTGCAAAGGCAACGCGTACTCGGCGGCCTGATCCTGCTCGGGGCAATAGTGATTGCCGCCGTGCTGATCCTGTTACGCGCCGAACCGGAAGAAAAACCCCCAGAGGAATTGATTCCGCTGGTCGAGGCCGAGGCGCTGGAAATCCGGTCGGGCAATCTGATGGTCACCGGCGCCGGTACCGTCCGCGCGCGGGAGGAATTGACGCTGGCGGCAGAAGTCGCGGGCAAGCTGGTCTATGTCAATCCAGACCTGCGCGAAGGGCAGCGCGTCGCGCAGGGCGCGGTTCTGTTTCGCATAGATACGTCGGATTACCGCAATGCCGTGCAAACCGCACAAGCCGATGTCGCATCGCAAGGCGTCACCCTGCTGCAGGCGCAAGAGGAAGTGGCGTTGGCGAAAGCCGAACTGGACCGGTTCCAGCAACGCGGTGTCAGTGGCGGCAATGCCTATGCCAGTGTCGACAGCAGCGACTATGCGGCGCAAATATTACCGCCGGATGTTCTGGCCAAAAAAGCCGGGCCCGACGAATCGCAGACCAAGCAGAGAATAGTCACCAACGGCTTGGCGACGCGGCAACCGCAGCTGCAATCCGCCCGCGCCGGATTGCGCCGGGCGCAGGCGAATCTCGCCAACGCCCAGACTGCCCTGCAGCGCACCGTGGTTCGCGCGCCATTTTCCGGAATCGTCCGGACCGAGGACATCGCCGTCGGCAGCTATGTGCAGCCCGGCCAATCCCTGGGTTCAATGGTCGGCACCGCGGATTATGAGGCGGTTATTCCCTTGTCGGAGAAAGAGGCTGCGCTGATCCCGCAATTGTTCCGCGCTGGCGCAGGCAACCGGATCGAAGCGACGGTATTTTCCGACTATGGCGGCGTCCGCTATCGCTGGGCCGCCTATGTCGATCGGGTGAATGGTGTGTTGAATCCGCAGACGCGGACGATCGACGTGTTTCTGCGGATCCCCAATCCGATCCGGGGTGGTGCGCCAGCCGTCGTCGCACAGAATGCAGGGAAGGCAGCGACCGCGTCGTCCGCCCCTCCCCTGTTCGTCGGCAGCTTTGTAGCAGCGGAAATCACCGGCCAGGCGCTGGATGAATATGCGATATTGCCGCTCGCTGCTCTGCGAGCGGGGAACAAATTGTGGCTGGTCCGGGATGGAAAATTACACATCGTAACCGCGGACATTTATCAGCGAACCGACAAGACAGCGCTGATCAGCACCGAGGGTCTGGGCGCAAGGCCAGTGGCCATTGTCGGCAACCTGAAAGTGGCAACCGAAGGACTGCGGGTCAGAGTTGCCCAGCCACGGGCAACCGCAAGGCCGTCGATCGCAGCCAAGAGCAAGGCAAAAACTGACGCGAAGGCCACGCCAGCGGAATGACCGAGTCAACCGATCAGGATCCCGCCCAGCCGGAGCAGCCGAGCAAGGAAGTGATGGAACAGCGCGGCATTGTGGCGTTTATGGCGCGCAACGGGGTGGCGGCCAATCTGCTGATGATTTTCCTGATCGTTGCCGGGATCATGTCCTACCGGACGATCGTTCAGGAGGTTTTCGCCGAAAACAGCCTCGACACGATCCAGATCAGCGTAGCCTATCCCGGCGCCACACCCGACGAGATCGAGGAATCGATTGTCCAGAAGATCGAAGAAGCGGTGGAAGCCGTCGAGAATGTCAAGGAGGTCAAATCCACTGCCGCTGAAAATGTCGGTACGGTATCCGTCGAACTGCAACTCGGGGCGGATATCGACCGGGCGCTGGACGATATCAAGGCCGAGATTGACCAGATTCAATCCTTTCCGGATGACGCCGAAGAACCCGATGTCCGCGAACTCACCACCCGGCAAAGCGTCGTCCGCATTGCCATTTTTGGCGATGTGTCCGAGAACGCCCTGAAGGAGACCGCCCACCGCCTAGAGGATGCGCTGGCTGCGCTGCCGGAAATTTCCTTTGTCGATACCAGCTCGATCCGCGATTACGAAGTGTCGATCGAGGTGCCGCAGGATACGTTGCAAGCCTTTGGGCTATCCTTAAATGACATATCGCGGACGGTTGCCGCCAGCAGTCTGGATAGCCCCGCCGGTTCGATCGATACCGAGACCGAGGAAGTCCGCGTCCGGACCATCGGGCAAAATTATAACCAGAAGAATTTCGAAGACATCGTGCTGGTCAGCAATGAAAATGGCGCGATGATCCGGCTCGGGCAGATCGCAACTATCCGCGACGAGTTTGAGGATTCCGACCTTGTCTCGCTGTACAACGGCAAGCCGGTCGCTTTTGTCGAGGTGTTCCGGACCAGCGACGAGCGCGTGCTCGACGTCTCCCGCGCCACCAAGGACTATCTCGAAGGCGAATTCGCGCATTCCCTGCCAGAGGGCATTTCCTACGCGATCTGGAGCGATGACAGCGAGTTGCTCGATGATCGCCTCAGCCTGTTGCTGAAGAACGCCGCCATCGGCCTGTTTCTGGTTTTGCTGGCGCTCACCCTGTTCCTCGATATCCGGCTCGCGGGGTGGACCGCGCTGGGCATTGGTGTGACCTTTATCGGCGCGATTTTCCTGCTCGATATCGCGGGTTCCAGCATCAACATGTTCTCGCTGTTCGGTTTCATCCTCGCGCTCGGGCTGGTGGTGGATGACGCGATTGTCGTCGGCGAAAGCGTCTATGCCCGCCGCGAAAGCGGGCGCACCGGTATGGGAGCGGCGATCAGCGGCGCGCGGCGGGTTACCATGCCGGTTATCTTTGCGGTGCTGACGACGGTAGCCGCCTTTTCGCCGCTGTTCGCCATCGGCGGTGTTATCGGAAAGATATTGGCCGATATTCCGCTGGTCGTGGTCTCCGTCCTGTTCCTGTCGCTGGTCGAAAGCCTGCTGATCCTGCCCAATCATCTCAGCCATTTGCCAGCGCCCGGCACGGTCAACCGCAATCCGGTAACCCGCTTTTTCGAGCGGGTTCAGGAGAAGGTCGACGTCTATTACCAGGCATTCGTCAACGGCCCGCTTGATCGGGCGGTACGCTATTCCGTTCGTATGCCGTTCGTCATATTGGCAGGCAGTGTCGCGTTGCTGATCATCATCGGATCGCTGGTCCCCGCCGGCATTATCAAAAGTTCCTTCTTTCCCGCCATTGAGGCGGATGTCGTCACCGCCAGCCTAGAGATGCCCGCCGGAACGACGATTGCGGAAACCGAGAGAATTGCCCGCCTGATCGAACAGGGCGGCCGCGAAGCCTATGCGAAATTTGAAGCGCGCACCGATGAGGGCGATCCGTCGCCGCTGCGCGCCATCTTCACGCTCGTCGGAAAGGCGCCAAGAGCCTCCGGACCCAATGCCCAAAGCGGCGGTTTTGCTTCTAATATTGCCAGCGTTCAATTCAGTTTCATCCCCGGAGATCAGCGGGAACTGGCATCACGGGATTTCGAAAATGCCTGGCGGGAAACCGTCGGTCCGATCGTCGAAGCACGCTCGCTGGTCTTTGCGTCCGACCTGATCTCGATTGGCGCGCCGGTTGATGTCCAGATTTCCGATCCTGATCCGTCGGTGGTGGAAGCCGCTTCGACGAGACTGATGGAGCGGCTGAACCGCTTTGCCGGCGTATTCGATATCGAAAGCGATCAGGATGAAGGGCTGACGGAAATCCAGCTGCGGCTGAAACCCGAGGCCCGTTCGCTGGGTGTCACCTTGCAGGACGTGGCGCTGCAGGTCCGTGCGGCGTTCTTCGGTAGCGAGGCGCTGCGCGTGCAGCGGGGCCAGGAAGATATGCGCGTCTATATCCGGCTGCCGGAAGCGGAACGCAATTCGATTGTCGATGTCGAACGGTTTCGCGTCCGCGTGCCCGGCGGCGAAGTCCCGCTCGCCACTCTGGCCGACGTGTCCTTTGGTCAAGCACCGGCGATCATCCGCCGGACCGATGGCAGGCGGATTACCACGGTTACTGCCGATATCGACACCCATGTGGTCACCAGCCAGGAAATTGCCACCGCCCTGACCAATGACATCATGCCCGCCCTGCAAGCGGACTATCCGCAGTTGCTGTACAGTTTCGGCGGCGAACAGCAGGAGCAGCAGGACTCCTTCGGCGATCTCGGGCTCGCCTTTCTCGCCGCCCTGCTGATGATCTATGCCCTGCTGGCGATTCCGTTCCGCTCCTATTTGCAACCGCTGATCATCATGGCGGTAATTCCGTTCGGGATCATTGGCGCGCTGATCGGCCATCTTATCCTCGGCTTGCCACTTGGCGTGCTCAGCATGTTTGGCATCATCGCCCTGTCCGGGGTGATCGTGAATGGCTCGCTGATCCTGATCGACTTCATCAACGAAAATCTGAGCGACGGCATGGCCATTGAAGAGGCAATCATAAGCGCGACCAAATCCCGCTTTCGACCGATCATGCTGACCTCGCTGACGACTTTTCTCGGCGTCGCCCCGATTACCTTCGAAACCAGCCTGCAGGCACAGTTCCTGATCCCGATGTCGGCCAGCCTCGGCTTTGGCGTATTGTTCGGCGCGATCATTCTGCAATTGCTGATTCCGGCGCTGACCGTGCTGGAATATGTCGGGAAGAGGCGGGTGGAAGAATATTGGAAAAATCTGACCGCGCATCCCTCTGAGGCCTGATGCCCGGCGGCGCAGCAAGGATAAAGATCAGTACCCGACGGTGATCCGTCAATCCTTGCTGTTTTCCTCTGGCAGAGGATTTTCCCGATAAAACTCCACCTGCATCCTCATCGGGCCGGTCAGGCGGACGAAATGCGGTGACTGCGGCGGGATCGGGGCGGGATCGTCGTGCGTTACCAGCCGCTGTGATGGTGGATCGATAAAGACCAGTTCGACCGTGCCTTCCAGCACGCGCAGCAGGCCCCAAGTGCCATCTTTGGTGCGATGCTCGTTGCGGAGTTTGTCGGGCAGGCTGATCTCATCGAATATTGGTGATGCGCCATAAGGCGTGACTAGCCGGGTAGTGCCCGGCATCAGATCACCGCCCGAATGATAGCAAATGCGCAGGCAAAGACCGCCAACAATATCGGCACCGTCAAGTTCTGAGCATAAGCAAGCAGTTCAAAGGTCCGGCGCTCATGTGATGGTGCCCGGTAGCGCTTGGACAGGTCCTGCATTTCGGCATTGATTTCAGCGGTGATCGCTTGTCCGCCTTCCATTTGAAAATCCATCAACATGATTGTTTCTCCTTTTGTTTGGAAATGGCTTCGAGACCGCCGCGCTGAACCTTGATGCCGGTCAGCAGGCTCGATGCGATCCGCTCGGCAGCGTCGCGAAAAACCTGGGCCGCTGCATCATTGGGTGCGACGTCGTCCAAAACCTGGTTCCACAGCACCAGCCAGCGATCAAAATGCTGGGTGTCGAGGCCGCCGACGGCAATATGCTTGAGCATCGGATTGCCGCGAAACCGGCCGGACTCAAGCGTCACCGAGGCCCAGAAGTCTTTCATCCGGGCGAGATGCGGCGTCCAGTCGGCGACGTGGGATTCGAATATCGGGCCGAGCATCGCGTCACTGCGAATGGCACCGTAGAAAGTCTCGACCAGATTGGAAATCAGAGCGTCATCAATGCCCAGAGCGTTGGCTTGTGCCGTCTTTTTCGCCCTGGCGCGTTCGGCGTAGCTTGGTTCGGTCATGATCTCGACTCGGTTAAGATGTATTTCATATGCACTGTTTATGCGGCTTGGCAATTAAATGCAATATATGATATGCATCTTTTATGAGATTATCCCTTCAAACCGATTATGCGCTGCGCACATTGATGTATCTCGCCGCGCATGAGGGTCAGCATTCGATCGCCGAAATCGCCGAGCAATATGGCATTTCAAAAAACCATTTGATGAAGGTGGCGCAGCGGCTGGCTGCGGAAGGCTTTGTCGACAGCATTCGCGGGCGCAGCGGCGGATTGCGGCTCAACCAACCCGCCGATACAATCAATGTCGGCCATGTGGTCCGCACGTTTGAGGACTATGGTGCATTCGTGGAATGTTTCGATGCTGCGGCCGGCGGCTGTATTGTTACGCCCGTATGCGGTTTACGGCATGTTCTCGCCGGCGGTGTCGACGCCTTCCTGAACCATCTCGACGGATTTACCGTCGCCGACCTGATTGGCGACAAGGCCCGGTTTCGGTCGGTCTGGGACTAGTTTTCCCCAAGGCAAAAATTTGTAATATTCTGGTCTATTGACGCCGAAACCATGTATCAGCGCTGGCATGTCCAATTCCAATGCACTTTTGGTGGCTTTGCGCCAGATTAATCGCGCGATCGATTTGCAGTCCAAAAAGCTCGAAAAAGAGACCGGACAGACCACGCCGCAACTGTTGCTGTTGAAGGCGCTTGAAACAGACGGGCGGGCGAAGCCCTCGGTCATCGCAAAATCCGTGCATCTGTCTCATGCCACGGTCACGTCGATTGTCGACCGGCTGGAAAAATCTGGAATGGTGACGCGCGAAAAAAGCGAGGATGACCGCCGATCGGTGGAGATAGTTTTGACCGAAAAAGGGCGCGCATGCATCCGCAACGCCCCGGAATTGCTGCAGGAAGACTTTCTGGTTTCGTTTTCGCGGTTGGAACCATGGGAGCAGAACCTGCTCATTTCCTCCGTTCAACGCATCGCGGTGATGATGGATGCCAACCGGCTCGATTCTGCGGCCATTCTCGAGGTCGGCGAAATCTAGCTCTGGGGTGTGACTTCGGTCATATCCTGATCTGCCGGCAAGTCCCAAGGGAGATGCCGGTCATCGAGCACAACCATATTCTTGTCGGTAATCAGCGTGCCGCCGGTTTTATACCCCAATAGCTGCATCGCTGTCATGGTCGGATTGCGAGCGAGAGCCATGGTTTCGTCGGACGAGAAATTGGTTAGCCCGCGGGCCAGCTCGGTTCCGGATTCGCCGTAAATATGAATCACATCGCCTTTGACATACGGACCCTGAATAGAGAGCACGTCTTCCCGGCCAATATGGCGCGGGCCGGATTTGAACGCCTCTGCGGTCGTTTCGTCGACCACAATGCTTCCCGCCATCTGCAACCGGTCGGACAACCAGTTGGCCCAGGCGGACTCGGGTCGTTCATTGGCCAATATTTTTGTATGGCGCCGGTCCCCGTTCAGCACCGAGGTCACCGGCTGTTCATATTCCCCGTGGGCGATCAGGGTCTCGCAGCCTGCGTTCTGCGCCATGTGCGCCGCCTGTATCTTCGTCAGCATGCCGCCGCTGCCGAGGCTGCTGACACCCTCTGTTACCGCCAAATAGGGAGACACATCGCTGAGTTCCTCGACCAGCTTGGCATCCGGTTCGGACGGGTCCTTGTCAAACAGACCGTCGACCTGAGTCAGAATGACCAGCACATCTGCCTGCACCATCTGGGCAATTTTTGCCGATAGCCGGTCATTGTCCCCGACCCGGATTTCTGCTGTGGTGATGGTGTCATTTTCGTTGATGATCGGCATGATATTGGCAACGAGCAGCCGATCGACCGTGTTCTTTGTATTCAGGAACCGCTTGCGGTCTTCCAGATCGCGAAGGGTCACCAGCACCTGTGCTATCTCAAAGCTATATTCATGGGCCACCTGCTTGTAGCCATTGAGCAGCAGCGGCATGCCGCAAGCGGCAGCAGCCTGCTTGTCGCGCAGACCCGCGGTCTCCGGCCGCTCGCCGATCATATTCAAACCCAGCGCAACCGAGCCGGACGAGCATAATATGACTTTCGCGCCACCCTCGCGCAGCCGGGCGATGTCCTCCAGCAAATTATGCATGAACGCCCAGCGCGGCGTTAGCCGCTCTGCATTGGCAAGCAGGCTGGAGCCGACTTTGACTACGATTGTTTTGCCTTGTACCATTGGATGTGCTGCCCTTCTTAACAAGCTCTGGAGGTAGGGATGGAACCCACCCAGTGCAATAATTTAGTGATCAAACTATATCATTTAACCGGATCGCTTTAACAAATAGCATTTGTTGACATGCCTGCTTTGTATCCTAAGGATATCGCGAAACCTTCTACTTACGGAAACAAGAGACAAGATGAAAAAAATATTGCTGCTGGGATGCGGAAACATGGGCGGCGCGCTGCTAAAAGCCTGGGCCGAACACACCGATCATTCCTTCACCGTGGCGGATCCGGCCGACCCTGAACTGCCAAAGAACGTCAAACTGGTTCGCTCTGCCAACGAGTTGGACGAAAATCTCTTTGATTATCTTATCGTCGCGCTGAAGCCGCAGCTGATTGATACAGTCTTGCCGGACTATTTACCGCATTTGGCCGCCGACGGCGTGATCAGCTCGATCGCTGCCGGATATTCCGCCGAAAAGCTGGCCGCGCACGCGCCCGGTCGTTCGGTCATCCGCATCATGCCTAACCTTCCGGCCATGATCGGCAAGGGCGTCAGCGGCCTCTATGCCCACGGCAGCGTCACGGAGACAGCGTCGCAGGAAATAGAGGAGCTTGCCTCATGCTCGGGCGAAATTGTCTGGGTGGACAATGAAGACATGCTTGATCGCCTGACAGCGGTAGCGGGGAGCGGCCCGGGCTATGTGTTCGAGATCCTGCGTACCTATGTCAAAGCCGCAGAGGCTCTGGGGTTTAGCGAGGAAGATGCAAAGACGCTGGTTCTGGGGACCGTCCAGGGTACATTGGAAATGGCGCTAGAGTCAGACCGATCGCTAGAGGAATTGCGCAACAACGTGACCAGCAAAGGCGGCACCACCGCAGCCGGCCTCGAAGCGTTGAATGGCTCCGGTGAGTTTTCCGCCCTGATCCGCGATACGCTGCAGGCCGCCTATGAGCGCGCCGTCGAACTCCGCTAGCAATAAAAACACTTCTTCATATCCCGTTCACCATGTCGCAGCAGGTACAGAACGAATATTATGATGACGAGGCCGAAATGGCGCATGACTACGCCGTTGCGGTTAATGCGGAAATCAAGGATCTGTTCGCCGCCGGCGCGGATATTGTCCAGATTGACGAACCCTATATGCAGGCGCGCCCGGAAAAGGCGCGCGAATATGGGCTGGATGCCGTCAAGACGGCGCTGGAAGGGGTGAATGGCCGGACCGCCTTGCATATCTGCTTCGGCTATGCGGCCCTGATTCACGAGCGGCCGGAGGGCTATAATTTCTTGCCTGAGCTGGCGGAGACATCACTCAACGATGTCTCAATCGAGACGGCGCAGTCCAATCTGGATTGCAAGGTGCTGGAGAAGCTGGAGGGGAAGACCATCATATTGGGTGTGCTGGATCTTTCCACGCATGAGATTGAAGACCCTGAAACGGTGGCGCAACGCATCCGTCGTGCCCTGCCCCATGTCCCGGCCGAGCGGCTGGTTTTCGCCCCCGACTGCGGCCTGAAATATCTGCCCCGCGATATTGCCTTTGGCAAGATGAAGGCAATGGCCGAAGGGGCCGCAATTGTCCGGGAGGAACTGTCATGAGCGCCGGTCGTTTCCTGACCACCCATGTCGGCAGCCTGCCGCGCGAAGACGATCTCGTCGAGATCATGTTCGCCAAGGAAGACGGTTTGCCGCTGGATCTTGAAGCCGTTGACAGGCGGATCGAGCAAGCGGTCGACTATGTTGTCGGCAAGCAGGTCGGCGCAGGCCTCGACATCGTAAACGACGGCGAACAGTCCAAGCCCAGCTATGCGACCTATATCAAGGATCGGCTGCATGGCTTCGGCGGCACCGGCAACAGCTATGGCTTTCAGGACATCGAGGATTTTCCCGATACCAAGGCGCGAATCTTCTCCGACCCCGGTCGCCGCCACCGCAAGACACCGGCCTGCAACGCGCCAATCACGGTGAAGGATATGACCGCAGTCGAGCGCGACGCTACGAACCTCAACAACGCGGTTGAGAAAAAGGGTGGCAAGCACGCCTTTATGAGCGCTGCATCACCGGGCGTCACGGCGCTGTTTTTTGCCAATGAATATTATGATAGCGATGAAGACTATCTCTTTGCCCTGGCCGAGGGCCTGCGCCACGAATATGAGGCGATCGCCAATGCCGGGATCATCTTGCAGATCGACTGTCCGGATCTGGCGATGGGCCGCCATACCCAATTCCGGGAGCTGACCCTGACCCAGTTTCGCGACCGGATGATGCTGAATATCGAGGCGATCAACCGGGCCACGGCCAACATCCCCGAAGACCAGCTTCGCATGCATATGTGCTGGGGCAATTATCCCGGGCCGCACCATTGTGATGTCCCGTTCAACGATATCATCGATCTGGTCTGGCGCGCGCGGCCGCATGCGATCCAGTTTGAAGCCGCTAATCCGCGGCATGCGCATGAATTTGCGATGTTCGAGAGCGTCAAACTGCCGGACGGCAAAAAGCTGATACCGGGGGTGGTGGAATGCCAGTCCAACTATATCGAGCATCCGGATCTGATCGCGCAACGGATTGGCCGCTATGCCGACCTTGTCGGGCGGGACAATGTCATGGCCGGAGTCGATTGCGGCTTTTCCATCCATGCCGGCTCCGGCGGAGTGGACCGCGATATCGTCTGGGCCAAGATGCAGGCCTTGGCGGAAGGCGCAGCAATCGCCAGCCGGAAATATTGGAGTTGATCGAAACACCCGAGGTTCAGGGTCGCTTGATGCGACCCTGAACTACTCATTCGAGTAACCGCCGGGGCAATTTCCAAAAGCTTTAGGTCAGTAACGAGACATTGCCGCCAGCGGCGGTTGTATCGATACAGACGTGCCGTTCTACCAGACAGCGCTGGCCAAACTCTTCTTCGGTGATCAGCGGGATCAGCGCGCCATCGCGTTTGGCAAGTGCCTTGCGCATGGCCCGGCTATCGTCGCTCTCGCTCCAGCAGATGACGGCATCAATACCGGTCAATTCGGATAGAGTTTCACGCGGCAAAAATCCATCGACCGCCTGTTCTCCGGTGGCCCCAGGCACGCAAATCAAAGCCGAACAGCCTTGTTCCCGAGCCGTCTGTGCCTGATTCATGGCGTCTTCCGGCGTCGGACCGAGGCACAATATTCTTCCCCGCGCATAGCTGAACAGCTCGTTCGATTCCCCGGTCGGTCCAGGCATCATTTCAGAGCTGCGTGGCAGCGTCTCGGCAGCCGGGAGCTTGTCGATTACTGCTTGCACTGATTCCCGTGCCAGCTCGTTGCCCCGATTGACCGGCTTCGTTGGTCTGGAACTTTCATAAAAGCGCGGCAAATAATGCGGGCCGCCGGCCTTGGGTCCGGTGCCGGAAAGGCCTTCTCCGCCAAAGGGTTGCGAACCGACAACCGCGCCGACCTGATTACGATTGACGTAAATATTACCAACCTTAAGCGCGCTGGTCAGCTTGTCGATGCGTCGCTCGATCCGGGTCTGCAAACCGAAGGTGAGACCGTAGCCGCGACTGTTAATATCGCTGATGACCGTGTCGAGTTCGTCATTCTCAAAAGTGGCAACATGCAACACCGGACCGAATATTTCTTCTTCCAGATCGTTGATTCCGCCAACCTTGATGACCGCGGGTCCGACAAAATAGCCGTCGTCCGGGCAGTCCAGCTGCATCAGCAGTCTGCCTTCCTGCTTGGCGGTGGCGATATGCTTGCTGATCTTGTCATGCGCCGCCTGATCGATAACCGGGCCGATATCGGTCGACAGCCACCAGGGATTGCCCATCTCCAATGCGTCCATCGCTCCCTGCAGCATTTTCAGAAACGGCTCGGCAATATCCTTGTGCAGATAGAGCACCCGCAAAGCAGAGCATCGCTGTCCCGCGGACTGGAATGCAGACGTAATAATATCGCGAACCGATTGTTCCGGCAAAGCGGTCGAATCGACGATCATGCAGTTCAGGCCGCCGGTCTCGGCGATAAGCAATGAATCGGCGTTGCCTTTTTCGGCGATATTGCGGTTTATGGCCTGCGCCGTTGCGGTAGAGCCGGTAAAGCACACACCCTGTATCCGAGCATCTCCGCTGATCGCCGCACCCACGGTTGCGCCGGGCCCCGGTAGCAACTGAAGAGACGCCACCGGCACGCCGGCTTCGTGCAGCAAATTCGTCGCCAAAGCCGCAATCAGCGGGGTTTGGTCCGCCGGTTTCGCGAGGACCGCATTGCCCGCAGCCAGAGCTGCGGCAACCTGACCGGTAAAGATCGCCAGCGGGAAGTTCCATGGCGAGATACAGCTGATCGTGCCGCGTGGCTTGTTGTCAGGTGTCTTTTCGGCTTCCTTGGCGTAAAAGCGCAAAAAGTCGACCGCCTCCCGCAATTCGGCGATCGTATCAAACTGGGTTTTGCCCGCTTCCCGCGCCAGCAATGCAAATATTTCGCCATGATGCTGCTCATAGAGATCGGCAGCCCGCCGCAATACCCTTGCGCGCTCGGCAACGGGTACATCCCAGATCCGTGCATCTTCTATGGCTTCACGCGCCTGATGTTCATCAGCCTCGATGACTTCACCAACCTGACTGTCCTTGAGCGCCGGATTGAATATCTTGTGTGCAGTTCCGGTGGTGACCGGCCGAACGGTTATCGCCGAGGAACGCCACAGCTTTTCGGCAAAGGGTGCGCGCCCGGATACATATTCATTCATGTCGGTGCGATTCGCGAGATCCCAACCGCGCGAGTTGATCCGTTCCGGCTGATAAAGATCGGCAGGCTTCATGATCTTCGATTGGCTGGTTTGCTGATCGGCCTGCAGCGTCTCGAACGGGTCGGTTGCAATCATTTCAGCGGCTACCGTATGATCGGCCAGCTGGTTTACAAAGGACGAGTTCGCGCCGTTTTCGAGCAGCCGGCGGACCAGATAGGCCAGCAATTCGCGATGCTTTCCGACGGGAGCATAGATCCGCGACCGGACCTTTTCGTTGCGGAGCAATGCATCGTGCAAGGTTTCGCCCATGCCGTGCAGCCGCTGAAACTCGAAATCCTGCTTGTTGCCGGCCATTTCCAATATGGCCGCCACACTATGCGCGTTATGCGTGGCAAATTGCGGATAGATACGATCGGTCATGTTGAGCAGCTGTGAGGCGCAGCAGATATAGCTGATGTCGGTCGCCGATTTGGTCGTGAATACAGAAAAGTCGGGTACGCCGTCCATCTGCGCCCGCTTAATCTCGCTGTCCCAATAGGCACCCTTGACCAGGCGCACCATGATCTTTCGATCCAGCTGGGTGGCAAGCGAATAGAGCCAGTCGAGCACGAAGCTGGCCCGTTTGCCAAACGCCTGCACGACGACACCAAAACCATCCCACCCGGTCAGACGCGGATCACTGAGCACCATCTCGATCATGTCGAGTGACAGGCCCAATCGAAAGGCTTCTTCGGCATCAATATTCAGACCGATATTTGCGTCGCGCGCGGCACGCGCCAGTTCGCCTACGCGTTCGGCAAGTTCGGGAACGGCTTTTGCCTGCTGGCTCATCTCGTAACGAGGATAGAGAGCCGATAGCTTGATCGACAGACCCGGATTTTCCCGCAAATCATCAGAAGTGGCGACTTTTGCAATTTCCTTTATCGCTTCCGCATAAGCCTCGAAATAATCATCGGCTCCTTCCTGCGTAATAGCCGCCTCGCCCAGCATATCATAGGAATAGGTCGCACCCTTGGCCTTCCATTTTTCGGCCCTTTTCAAAGCGAGCTTCATGTCTTCGCCGAGCACAAACTGGTTGCCCAGCTCCTTCATAGCCTGCCGCACCGCAACCCGGATTACCGGCTCGCCCAGTCGCTTTATTGCGCCGCGCAGGGCATCCAGCGGCCCGCGGCTTGCCGGCTTGTTGATCACGCTACGCGTCATCTCCAGCGCGAAGGTCGAGGCATTGACGAGCGAACTTTCCGACTGGCCGATATGGTCGCGCCAGTTGGATGGTCCGATCTTGTCTTCGATCAGCGCATCAATGGTTTGATTGTCCGGCACGCGCAGCAACGCTTCCGCCAGCGTCATCAGGGCGAGGCCCTCATCCGTCGAAAGACCATATTCGCCCAGAAAGCTCTCGGTCAGGGTGGGGCCCGAGGTGCTGCGCACTTCCCTGACAACCTGGATCGCCCGTTCCTGGATACGCTTGCGCATCTGCTCATCCGGGCCGAAGTTCGATATCAAATATTCCAGAATCTCGGCTTCGTCGGTCCGGTGGTGCGTGCGGACTTTTTCCCGGAAATCAATCAGAGTGCTCATTAATCAAATGTATCCTACTAAGTTTGCCGACATATTTTCGATTTGTGGAAGCGAATATCCCGCTGCGACGGGAGAATGATCAATATAATAGTCATCTTGATCAGCCGACTGAAAAAACAAGACTATCGCATTTCCGACTTCAAACGCAACCTTTGTCACCTGCCGGGTCAAAATTGGCCGCCGCCTGCCGGAATTGGCCCGCCGCCTTAAAACCCGCAAACTCTCTGATGACGAAGGCACTGCCGTCCAAACCACATGCACTACCGCACCGGTTCAAACTGGCCCTTCAAGCGATAGCGACTGCCGGGATGCCACAGCTTGACCAGCGTAACCGGAATCTCGCCGTTCCAGGTCCGACGCTCCACAACCAGACAGGAGGCCCCTACATTGAGATCCAGAGCATCGGCTTCCCTGGTCGCTGCCGGAAGCGCCGATATCGTATGTTCTGCCTGACTCCAGGGGACGTTATTAACCAGCCAGGGCCCCGGTGGAGTCTGATCGAGCGACATCCTTAGGATTTCGGGCGCGGCATCCACATTGACCAGCCGCTCTTCCAGCTGGAAAGGAATGTCATCGGAAAGATGAAGGCAGCGCAACCACAGCAACGATGTTTCACGGCGGACGTTGAAAAGATCGCGTCTGGGGTCATCCTCAGGAACGATCAGCTGTTCCAGAAGCTGATACGAGTAGCGCTCGCCGCTGCGCTCGATAATCTCGCGCACATCCCATATCTCGAATGCCGGTCGTTCCTGTGCGCGGCTGGCAACGATGGTGCCGATCCGTCGATGGCGTTCAAGATGTCCCTCGCGGGCAAGACTCTGGATCGCCCGGTTGGTCGTCATGCGGGAAACGCCGAAATGCCTGGTAAGTTCGATTTCCGAAGGGATGCGCATGCCCGGAGTCCACGCACCGCTGGTGATCATGGCGGAGATTGCACGGCGGATTTGCAGCCAGATCGGACCTTCGTCATCGCAGCGCAGGCCATTCATCCCCACCGATTCTCTTGGATTGGCTTTGCGGCTCATTCAAGGATGCCCGGTAGATCGAGCTTCTTCTCCCGGGCGCAATCGAGCGCATCTTGGTAGCCGGCATCGGCGTGGCGCATCACGCCGGTGGCAGGATCGTTCCACAGCACGCGCTCCAGCCGTGTGGCGGCCTCGGGCGTGCCGTCGGCAACAATGACCATGCCGGCATGCTGAGAATAGCCCATGCCAACGCCGCCGCCATGGTGCAGCGAAACCCAGGTCGCACCGCTCGCCGTATTGAGCAGCGCATTGAGCAACGGCCAGTCGGAAACGGCGTCGGAGCCGTCCATCATTGCTTCGGTCTCGCGATTGGGACTGGCGACCGAACCGGAATCGAGATGGTCCCGGCCAATCACCACCGGCGCCTTGAGCTCGCCCGATGCCACCATCTCGTTGAAGGCCAGACCGAGCCGGTGACGATCACCAAGGCCCACCCAGCAGATCCGCGCCGGTAGTCCCTGGAACTGGATGCGTTCCCGCGCCATATCGAGCCAGCGATGGAGCGGCGCGTTGTCGGGCAGCAGTTCCTTCACCTTGGCGTCGGTCTTGTAGATATCTTCCGGATCCCCGGACAGTGCTACCCAGCGGAACGGCCCGATACCACGGCAAAACAGCGGGCGAATATAGGCTGGCACGAAGCCGGGGAAATCAAAGGCGTTCTTCACCCCCTCGTCAAAGGCAACCTGACGGATGTTGTTGCCGTAGTCGGTGGTCGGGACGCCCGCCGCCTGCATATCCAGCATCGCCTGCACATGGACCGCCATCGACTGCTTGGCGGCAGCGGCGACGGCCTGAGGATCGCGCTCGCGGCGCTCGACCCATTCGGCGACGGTCCAGCCGATCGGCAGATAGCCGTTGACCGGATCATGGGCGGAGGTCTGGTCGGTCAGCAGATCGGGATGGATGCCGCGCTTCACCATATCGGGCAGGATTTCGGCAGCGTTGCCGAGCAGACCGACCGAGACCGGCTTGCCTTGGGCTTTCGCTTTCTCCAGCATCGACAATGCTTGATCGAGCGTCGTCGCGGATTTATCGACATAGCCGGTGCGCAGCCGCATCTCGATACGGCTCGGCTGGCATTCGATCGCAATGCAAGACGCACCCGCCATCACCGCCGCCAGCGGCTGTGCGCCGCCCATCCCGCCAAGCCCGGCGGTCAGCAGCCACTTGCCCGTGAGGTCGCCCCCATGATGCTGGCGGCCCATTTCGACAAACGTCTCGTAAGTGCCCTGCACGATGCCCTGGGTACCGATATAGATCCACGAGCCGGCCGTCATCTGGCCGTACATCGCCAGCCCCTTGCGATCGAGTTCGTTGAAATGCTCCCAGTTCGCCCATTTGGGAACAAGGTTGGAATTGGCGATCAGCACCCGCGGTGCATTTTCGTGGGTGCGGAACACCCCGACCGGCTTGCCGGACTGGACCAGCAGGGTTTCATCCGCTTCCAGCCGCTTCAGCGTTTCCACAATCTTGTCATAGCTCTCCCAGTCGCGCGCAGCGCGGCCAATCCCGCCATAGACGACCAGCTCTTCCGGCCGTTCCGCAACGTCCGGGTGCAGGTTGTTCATCAGCATCCGCAGCGGCGCTTCGGTGAGCCAACTTTTTGCTGACAATATCGTTCCGGTGGCAGGGCGGATCACCCGGCTGTTGTCGAGACGAGTCATGGGCTAGTCCTTTTGCTGCTGAGCGAAGGCTATGCAGGCCTTCAGGATGTCGGAAAGGGTCGCGGAGATTGGTGCGGCGAAGGCGGGGTCGAAGGTGCCGGGCCAGCTTTCCGGCGTCAGCGCATCGGGTTCGGGATGGTAGCCGCGGATCGCCAGTTCCATCTGGATGGCATGGACGCCTTCTTGCGGCCTACCATAATGGCGCGTCGTCCAGCCGCCCTTGAAACGGCCGTTCAGGATATGGCTGCGGCCGCTCTCCCGGCAGATCAACTCTACCGCATCGGCCAGCGCCGGATCGCAGGTCTGGCCATCGTTGGTGCCGATATTAAATTGCGGCAGCTGACCCTCGAAAAGGCGGGGAACGTGACTGCGGATCGAATGGGCGTCGTACAGGACGATCCGCTCATGGGAGGCGCGCAACCGTTCTACCTCGTGGGTGATGGCAGCATGATAAGGCTTGAAATAGCGTACCCGCCGCCGGGCGATTTCGGCCTCGTCCGGGACAGGGCCGGCATAGAGCGGTTCGTTGTCGAAGGTCGTCGTCGGGCACAGTTCTGTTGTGGTCTGGCCAGGGTAAAGCGAGGCACCCGATGGATCGCGATTGCAATCGATCACGCTGCGCGAAAACGGCGTGCGCACCGTCGTCGCGCCAAGGTCGCGGGAGAAGGCGTACAAGCGGTCGATCCACCAGTCCGCATCCTTGCGGGCAAGCCAGGGCGAGACATAATCAGCCTCCAGCTCATCTGGAATCTCCGTGCCGGTGTGCGGGAAGCAAACGACCAGCGGCGCTTCCCCGCGATGAACTTCGAGCCATTCATTTTTGCCTGCGTCGTTCATCTCGCGTTCTCTCAATCCAGACCCGGCAGCGGATAGCTGGCAGCTTCAATGATCGCGCCGGATCGAACCAGCGCATTGGCTGCCTCCATATCCGGATGAAAATAACGGTCGTCGCCCAAAGCCGGAACATGTTCGCGCAGTGCGCCACGAACCGACTCCAGCGCATCACTGGTGGAAAGCGGCGCGTGAAAATCGACGCCTTGTGCGGCGGACAGAAGCTCGATGCCGATCACTGCTGTCGCGTTGGCCACCATATCGAGCAGGCGGCGTGCCCCATGCGCGGCCATCGAGACATGATCTTCCTGATTGGCCGAGGTCGGGATCGAATCGACGCTGGCCGGATAGGCCCGCTGCTTGTTCTCCGAAACCAGTGCCGCCGCCGTCACCTGCGGGATCATGAAACCGGAGTTGAGACCGGGTTTCGGGGTCAGGAAGGCGGGCAAGCCCGACAGCGCCGGATCGATCAGCATGGCAATCCGGCGTTCGGCGATCGAACCGATCTCGCAGATCGTGAGCGCGATCATGTCCGCTGCAAAAGCGACAGGCTCGGCGTGGAAATTGCCGCCCGATAGCGCTTCGTCGGTATCCGGGAAAATCAGCGGGTTGTCGGAAACCCCATTCGCCTCGGTCAGCAATGTGGTCGCGGCTTGACGCAACACGTCAAGCGCCGCGCCCATCACCTGCGGCTGGCAGCGCAGGCAATAAGGATCCTGCACCCTTATGTCATCGACGAGATGGCTGGCACGGATCGCCGAACCTTTCATCAGTCCGCGCAGCGCATCGGCGCTTTCGATCTGCCCGCGATGGCGTCTCAAAGCATGGATGCGGGAATCGAACGGCGTGTCCGAACCTTTGGCGGCTTCGGTGGACAGCGCGCCGGTCACCAGCGCGGACCGGAACAATATTTCCGTCTCGAACAGCCCGGCGAGCGCGTTGGCGGTCGAAAATTGCGTGCCGTTGAGCAGCGCCAGCCCTTCCTTCGGGCCAAGCGCGAGCGGGACGAGCCCGGCCGCCGTCAACGCTTCGGTTGCGGGCATGCGCACGTCATCCACAAATATCTCGCCGCCACCGATCATTGTCGTCGCCATATGCGCAAGCGGCGCAAGGTCTCCGCTGGCACCGACCGAGCCCTGACAGGGGATCACCGGAGTCAGGCCCTTGAGCAGCATCGCCTCGAGCAGTGCAACCGTCGCAGGTCTTACCCCGGAAGCGCCCTGCCCCAGGCTGGCCAGCTTCAGCGCCATCATCAGCCGCACGATATTGACCGGCGATGGCTCGCCGGTACCGGCGGAATGGCTCAGCACGATATTACGCTGCAGTGTCGCCAGATCGTCATCGCCGATGCGGACACTGGCGAGTTTTCCAAATCCGGTATTGATGCCGTAAACCGGCTTGTTCTTCGCCAGAATACGGGCAACAGCTGCCGCGCTCTCCGCAACGGGCTTCGCCGCAGAAGCGTCCAGTTTTGCCGGAGCGCCGCGATAGATTGCGCGCCAATCGGCCAACGGTATTTCGCCGGGAAGCAGGATGATTTCTTTCATCGCCCCCTCCAGTAACGGGCATGAAGAGGGTTGCTGCCCATGCGATAGACAAGTTCGGCGGGCTCTCCGACATTCCAGACGGCCAGATCGGCCCATTTGCCGGGGGCAAGTGTGCCGACGTCCGGTAACCCCAGAGCGCGCGCTGCGTTGCGGGTGGTTCCGGCCAGACATTCAGCAACCGTCAGGCGAAATAGCGTCGCCGCCATGTTCATCGCCAGTAACAAGGATGTAAGAGGACTGGTTCCGGGATTGCAGTCCGTTGCGATGGCTATCGGGACATCGGCTTTCCGCAATTCCGCGACCGGTGGCAGCTTTTGCTCCCGGGTAAAATAGAAGGCGCCGGGCAACAGGGTTGCCACGGTTCCGCTCTGTGCCATGGCGGCGATCCCGTCGGCATCGAGATATTCGAGATGATCTGCGGATAATGCATTATGCCGCGCCGCAAGCGCCGCACCATGCAGGTTCGACAGCTGCTCGGCATGCAGTTTTTTCGGCAGGCCAAGCCGTCCCGCAGCCTCGAAGACGCGCTCGGTTTGGTCCGGCGTAAATCCTATGCCTTCGCAAAAGGCATCTACAGCATCGACCAGACCTTCGGCAGCCAGTTGTGGCAGCATCTCTTCGATAACCAGGTCGATATAATCGTCAGCGCGTCCGGCATATTCGGGGGGTAGCGCATGGGCACCGAGGAATGTGGTGCGCACATTAACATCGCACGCTGTTCCAAGCGATCGAGCGACTTGCAGCATCCGCCGTTCGGTCGCCAGATCGAGACCATAGCCGGATTTAATCTCGACGGTGGTAACGCCTTCCGCGATCAGGGCATCCAGCCGCGGGCGGCTCTGTGCCATCAGTTCTGTCTCGCCGGCAGCGCGCGTCGCGTTCATGGTAGAGAGTATGCCGCCGCCGGCTCGTGCAATATCTTCATAGCTTGCGCCCGCCAGTCGGTTTTCCCACTCAACCGCGCGGCTTCCGGCATAGACGAGGTGGGTATGGCAATCGATCAGTCCGGGCGTCACCAGACGATCTTCGCAGTCAATCGTCTGTGAGGCATTTAGTTCGGGCGCATCACCCCGGGGTCCTGCATATACAATTCGACCAGCCTTGGCGGCGATCAAACCTCGCTCAATGATAAGGAGAGAATCAGCGTCACAGGCAAGCGTCATCAGACGCGCATTATCCCATATCGTATCGCAATCCATCGGATTGAGCATCAAAACCTCGCTAAATGATCACCTATCATTGCATCGACTTCGCTAATTGTATAGACAATTGTTTCCTGTCTCCGGTGTTGCAAAGGAAACATGCGATGCACGCATCTGTTGCCTCCCTTCATTTCGCCATGGCGATGCTGCCGCAGGGGTGGGCTCGCGATGTACGAATCACGGTTGGCGATGGCTGTATCACGGGCGTCGAGACCGGCGTTGAGGCGAGCGCCGACGACGAAATTCATGGTGCTGGCATTCCCGGACTGCCCAATCTGCATTCCCACGCCTTCCAGCGCGCAATGGCCGGGCTAGCCGAACGGCGAGGTTCCTCCAATGCTTCCGACAGCTTCTGGACATGGCGCGATATCATGTACCGGTTCGTCAGCCGACTGGGGCCAGCCGAGATCCAAGCCATCGCGGCGCTTGCCTATATGGAAATGCTTGAAAGTGGCTTCACCCGTGTTGGCGAGTTTCACTATCTGCATCATGCGGCGGACGGGACTCCCTATGAGGATCCGGCTGCAATGGCGGCAGCACTTGTCCAGGCGGCAGACGAAACCGGCATGGCGCTCACCCTCTTGCCGGTCTTCTACGCGCACTCCGGCTTCGGCGGGAAAGCCCCCAACGCAAGCCAACGTCGCTTTGTGAACAGCATTGATGCATATCACCAGCTGTGGGATGCGTCGGCCAATATCCTCAAAACATTGCCCGATGCGGTGCTGGGGATCGCCCCTCACTCGCTCCGTGCCTGCACACCTCATGAATTGTCGGTCTTGATTGACATGGCGGGGGACGAGGTGCCGATCCATATCCATATTGCGGAGCAGATCCAGGAAGTCGAAGACTGTATCGCCTGGTCAGGCTCGCGGCCAGTGGAATGGCTTCTCGATCACGCAGCGCTTTCCGATCGCTGGTGTCTGGTTCACGCAACGCACATGACGCATGCCGAAGCCGTTGCCCTGGCGCGCAGTGGAGCGGTGGCGGGACTCTGCCCGATTACGGAAGCCAATCTGGGAGACGGCTTGTTCCCTGCCGAGAGTTTCCTGAATGCAGCAGGCACCTATGGTATCGGTAGCGATTCAAACATATTGATCGACGCGGCGGAAGAGATGCGTCTGCTGGAATATGGCCAGCGGCTTCACCATCACCGCCGTAGCCGTCTCTCGACCAAAGCGGATGAGAGTAACGGTGGCGCGATTTTCCGCGCGGGCTTGACTGGCGGCGCTAAGGCGTTGGGAGCGAAGGCTGAATTGTCTGCAGGATGTTCCGCCGACATTGTAAGTTTGCAGGTCGATCACCCAAGTCTGGTTGGGCGGGAGGGCGACGCCTGGCTCGACGGCTGGATTTTCGCTAGCCGCCAAGATGCCATCGATTGTGTGTGGCGTCGTGGTCAGAAAATGGTCTCCAATGGCCGTCATATCGCCCGCGAAACGATCATCGCCCGCTATCGGACAGTCCTCACCGCGCTTCTTGCATAACCTTTGTTGGCACTGCCCCGTTAACTCGCAACGGGTCTGATGCGATGATATGTCGAAGTTCTTGCTATTGCCGTCCCGGTCCTGATGACAGGATATATGCCGCTCCCGGCAATGGTTTTGGCGACCACAGCCGGAACCGGACCTGGGATTGCCGACCTGCCGATAGCTCGGATAGCCGTTCAAACTATTGCAATATTTGGATCGACACTCCCGTAAAATCGATCGAGATTCCTGCGTCTAACACCGGGCCAATGCTGACCAGATGTCGCCCTCCATTGCCTCGACCGAACCCAACAATTCACCAGATTTCCTGAGATTATCGAGCATGCCAACAGCGCTCGCGCGTGCTCGACAGGCCTGTTGCGTCTGGCCAGCCCGGTCCGCGATAATCGCCAGCGCCTGGTAGGAACCGACAAGCTTGTTGGCCGTGGTTGCGCTCTTGTCTCGATGGTAAGCTGCAAGGTAATTCTCGATCACTTTCGATTGCGCCGTAATTGCTTGCGCGAAATAACCCTCTTCCGACATTTGCTGCGCCACAGCCTGCTGGACCGATGCAGCAAAACTACGCATGGCAGCATCATTGGGTTCAACCGCCAAAAGCCGGTCGACGCTATTGGTCGCTATGTTCAAAAATTTGCGCGCCTCGGATTGCCTGCCAGGCAAGCCATCCGCGGTGCCATGCCCAACATAAGCATTGTAAGCCCGCAAATATAGTAAATTGGGCTCGTTCGGCTGATCTTTGATGATGGCCGCCAAACGTCTGTCAGCTTCGCTGAAATGTTTCAGGCCTTCAATGAGTTCATCTGACAAATATCCGGCGAGGCCGAGATAATGCTCTGCCAATGCCTGATCCAGACGAACCTCGTAGTCGCGAGGCGAGACGTCGCGGTACTTTCGTGTTTCGCTCGACAAAGTAACGGCAAGATTGCGCAGCGCATCCGCATCTCCGGAAAGCATGGCAAGTTCGAGTTGGCCAAAACGCACATCACTGCGGGCTGACCGCCATTCGGCGCCACGCCGGTCTTCAGGTACGCCACCCAGCAAATCCAGAGCAGTCGCCACGCTGGCGCCGGCCTTGTCCAAATCGATATCGGCATGGGCTTCCAGCAACGCTCGCTTGGCCAGAATACGCGCGCTCAGAGTTTTGGCTTCGGCCGTTTCGATGCCGTCAAGAAGACGGATAGCATCTACGAGATCGCGGCGCGCGCCTGCCCGGTCGCCTTGGTTGGGCTGACCCGGTATGCCGCGGATCAGGGCCAGCTGGAGAAAGCCGCGAGCGGCTTCCAGACGCAGCGCCGGAGAGGATCCCGCGTTCTGCGCGAGCTTCGACAGATAGGTCTGCGCTCGCTTGGTCAGTGCCACGCGCGCTTCACCGGTTCCGACAACCCGCGAAAGCCGGTTCTCGAGATCAAAAATCATGAAGCCGGCCAGATCCCGGACTTCAGCAAAACGGGCCGCCTCTGCCTGCCGTGCCCGTTCAGCCCGCGAATAGGCGACCGTCGCCACAATCAACGCGCCGATGATTGCGAAGGCTGCTGCGCTGCCCAGCACCGTGCCCAGGCGATGGCGTTTGACAAAAAGGGCAGCGCGATAGCGCCATCCCCCCTGTCTCGCCGTGACCGGCATGTCGTCGATCCACGCGGACACATCGTCGCGCATCGCATCGACGGTGGCGTAGCGCTTGTCCATGTCTGTTGCGGTTGCTTTTTCGACTACCGCAGAAAGGTCGGTGTCGCGATCCGGTATGAGCGCTGCGAGAACCCTGCCCAGAGAATATGTGTCTGCGGCCGTCGTGACCCGCAAACTGGTCAGACGTTCCGGTGCGGCAAAGCCCAGCGTGAGGCTGAGACTTGCAATTGACGGTGAAGCGGGAGTTTCCGGCGTGTCATCGTCCCGAACATAGGCATCAGCGGGCTTGGCGATGCCAAAGTCGATCAGTTTGACGGTTCCGTCTGACGTAACCAGGATGTTGGAGGGCGTCAGATCGCGGTGAACCACCAGATGCCGGTGCGCAAAAGCCACCGCATTGCAGATGGTCACGAAAAGCGCAGCTCTGCCGCGGGGGTCCAGAGCCTTGCTCTTTGCCCAGTCGAGAACCGGTTCGCCATCGACATATTCCATGACGATGAAGGGAAGTCCTTCAGGGGTCTCGCCGCCATCGTACAGCTGGGCAATATTGGGATGGCGCAACTGCGCCAGTGTCTGCCGTTCCTTGCGCAGCCGATCCGTCAGCGACGTGGACAGCAATCCGGGTTTGACCAGTTTGATCGCTGCGACATGGTCGAAATCGCCCACGTCGCGTTCTCCGCGATATACCGATCCCATTCCGCCGCGGCCGATGAGGCTGACAATGCGATAGGCACCAATCCTTTCGGGGATCGGGTCATCGGTGACCGTTTCGGTGGCGGCTCCGGTGCGCAACATCGCGTTGCGGTCTGCTCGCCGCATCGCTTCGATACGCGTACGCAGAGGCCCGTTATCGGTTATCCGCTGCGTCAGCCACGCATCGCGATCGGCCTCGGCAATGTCGAGCATGGCCTCGAACAGCATTATGGCTTCGCGTTCAAGCTCGCCTTCGGTCACCCCTCGTTCCCGTCGATCGCCGTCATCAGCCAGGCTCGCGCGGTTTGCCAGCGCCGCTTGACTGTCGGCTCCGAAAGGCCGCTAACCTCGGCGATATCGGTTATCGTCATGCCGCCAAAATAGCGCATCTCTACAATCTCCATCAGTTGCGGGTCGATAGCTCCCAACCGAATCAGCGCAGAATCGAGCGATTCCAGATCAAATCTTTGTTCGCCGTCGATCCGGGTATTGAGTTCGACCTTCTGATGCCGGCGTTTGTCAGACAATTTTGCCCGGGCATGATCGGTCAGAATGTTGCGCATCAGACGCGACGACAGCGCCATGAAATGCGCCCGATCGGCGAGCGCAATCTTGTCGATCCGGATCAGCTTCAGAACGGCATCATTGATCAAATCGCCCGTAGACAGCGAACTTCCGCCTTCACCGCGCAGTCGCGCCGCCGCGATTTGCTTCAATTCGGGCAGCAGATGCTGGATCAGTCGATCACGGGCGGATGCGGCTCCATCGCGCCATTGCACGATCATCTGCTGCGTGTTGTCTGTCCCTCGTTTCAATGCCGGTCGCTCCATTCCCGAGACCGCTATCAAAACGAAAAACCAAGAAAAATCAATGGTTCACCCGAAATGAATCTCTGTGTCTTGTGGCGGGACTGAAGCAGGGCGATTGGCCAAGGCTGATGCCACCATCAATTTTCCAAATAATAATTTGATCTGCTTTCTCGATATTTTGCGCGGTGATTAGTGAGGCCGCAAAATTTTTTGGTTTTTACCCGTGGGGGAAATTATGATCGAACCAGTCCGTGCCAGCTGTCAGGATATCAGGCGTTCAGCGGCTTTTTCCATTCGAAACTCGGCAAGTATTGCCGCTCTGGCGACTGCGATTCTGTTCCTACCAAGTCCGGCGTCGGCGCAACAGGCTACTCCGGGATCGTCAAAATGTCCGATTGATGCCGATGGCGTGGTTACGTGTAGCGGCGACGTCCGCGCGGGCTTCCGTGCCAGCCTCGATCCCGCAATGCGCGAATTGCGGTTTCGCAACCTGACCCAGCCGATCGCGCCCGAGACGCTTTTCGCGGCCATCGACGTCCGCCCCGTCGGCGATTTGACGCTCGATCTGGACGCCAGTGTGATCATTAATTCTCGCTTGCCGCGCTCCTCGTTTACCTATGGCGCGGCAGGGCGGCCCGACGCCGCGATCACGCTCCTCTTTGACGAGGCCGTGCTGACAACCGCAGAGGTTACGAGCGCCGCCGCTGTCACCGTCGATGGCTTTGGCGATTCGCGCGATTTCAATATGGGCGCATTCCTGATCGCCGACGCTGATATTGTGAATTTCACCAATAGCGGCAGTATTTTGTCGAGAAATGAGACTGCGAGCCTCAATCGTCGATTGACGAGCGGTGTGCGGATCATCGGCGCAGACCAGATTGCGTTCCGCAACGACGGAACGATTAGCAATATTGGCATCCAGTCTACCGGCGTCTTTCTCGAAGGCCGTTCCGTCCAATTTATCAATACTGGCAACATAACGGCGACAGCTTTTGAGTCAGGTAGAAACGTGACCTTTCCGGCTCTGGGTATCGCAATCGCTACGCCGAGTGCGGCAGCAAATCTGGAGGTCCGCAACACAGGCACGCTCCAATCGACCGACGCCCCGCGTGCCGCCGAAAGCATCTTCGGATTTTATGGTCGGGGCACGATTGATGTCGACAATAGCGGAACCCTTGCTTCCTCGGGCCTCCAGATCAGTGCCGTTGCCCAGAATAGAACCGACGATCTGGTCGTTACCCTGAACAATAGCGGCCCCGTTTCGAACACAGAAATTGGCGTAACTACCCCTACATCCTTTGATCTCGCATTCGAAGGCCGCACTGCGATTTGGCCGGTGGATATGCCCCCGATCGGGGTTCGCTACCGCAACGCTGACATATCGTTCGTCAATAGCGGTCGCATAACGACGGCAACGCTTTTTGTTGCCGCCAATGCCGACAATGTTCGGATCGATCTGACGAATCGCGGTGCTTTCGACGGCCGTCTACCCGGTGCGTTGTTCGGAAGAGGTAGGGCCAACGATCCGACAAATCTTATCACGGCATCTGGCGTTGCACCCTTAACTGGTAACGCTCTCGTCCGCATCGTCAATGAAGGTACCATCACACCTGAGGGTAACGGCGAGGTGGGTCACTCAATTCTCAATGGCTTTTCCAGTCACGGTATCGAAGTGATCAACAGCGGGCGCATTGCCATCAATTTTCCGAGCGACACCAAAGATTTCTTCGTATTTGAAGTTACTCAGGGAGCAACGACAAGAACGGTTGGGGCCGAAGCGAGTTACGTTTTTGATGGGTTGGTAAACGTCGCCAATAGTGGCTCACTTGCCATCGACGTGATTACCGGATTTCAGGAATCCTCACTTATCGCGATCAGTGCCATTTCACGTATCGATTTGACCAACTCCGCGCCGATCACGCTGACCAATCGCTTCATTGAAGGGACCTACACCACTACGGGAGTCCGACTATACGGTCTAAGTGGCGCGACCTTTGACAATAGCGCAACCATTTCGGTCACCGCGCCAACCGGCAATGACGGCATCGGCATCGCCTTTTTGGAAACGTCGCTGAGCGAAGCTGATGGTGCCCGCTTGATTTCTGAGGGACGTCTGCGGGGCTATTCGCGAGCGGACGATATTGCCAGCGTCGTCACACTCAACCTCAATGGCGGCGATATCATGGTCGATGGACCTGGCAGCTACGGCATTTTTGGAATAATCGGTGACGTCACAGACGACCCCGATCATCTGCTTTCTTCGCGTACAACAAACAATAGCGCAACAGCAATCGGCAATGGTTCCGCCAGTGCGCGCATCAATATTGCCAATGGCGTCAGCGTGATCGGAGGCACCGGCCCCAGCGCGGCCATCGTTCTCGAGGGCGCGGGGCGAATGATACTGAACAACGCCGGATCCATCATCAGCCGGGACGACGCGACCGGCGGTGCTGTCGTGCTGGGCAATATCAGTACGCTGAGGACCACCTATGGCCGCATGGCGACGCCGGACGGGTTTACGTTGTCGCTGACTGACAGCGTGAACAGCGGCACGATCCGCGCGGATAACGGCCGGGGCATCTGGGTCCGCTCGGGCGGCGTCGCCAACTTCATCAACCGGGGCCTGATCTTGGGCGGAATTGCAGCGATCGATGTCCGCGACGTCGGTCAAATCGATAACCAAGCGGGCGGCATTATCGATGGTGCGATATTGCTGGCCGGTGCCGGTTCGACGTTGCGAAATTCCGGGCTGGTGCGAATGACTTCCGCTGCCGGCACAACCAGCACGATCAATGGCGACTATACGCAGCTGGCAGGGGGGGCGCTGACGCTGCGCGGCACCGATCGGTTCAATACGACCGGCAATTTCATCCTCGCCGGCAATCTCAATCTGGCGTTGGGAGCGCCGTCAACAGCTGCAATCATCGATGTCGGCGGTGATCTGTCGCTCGATGCTCGGCTGAACGTTACCGACGCGGGCGGTTTTGGCTCGGGTGTTTACCGGCTGTTCGATTATGGCGGCACTCTGTCTGGCAATGGATTGACACTGGGTGCGCTGCCAAATGGCGCGAGCGGCAGCATCCAGACCGCAATCGCACAGCAGATCAATCTCGTCGTCGGCACAAATCAGGTCCAGTTCTGGGACGGAGCCGACAGCGCCGCGGACGGCACCATCGATGGCGGCACGGGGACATGGAACAACAGCAGCACCAACTGGACTCGCTCGGACGCACTGACCAACGAAGCGTGGGGCGGCAAGTTTGCGGTGTTCCAGGGTATGCCAGGCACGGTAACGATCGCAACCGACGGGATTACCGCCACCGGCCTGCAATTCGCAGTCGATGGTTACCGGCTTGAAGGCGGCGATCTGGCGCTATCTGCGCCGGGCCTGATCCGCGTCGGTGACGGGACGGCAGCTTCCAGCGCCATGACAGCAACGATCGCATCGTCCATCACCGGCACCGGCGGGGTCGAAAAAACCGATTTCGGAACGCTGATCCTGGCCGGTGTCAACAGCTATTCAGGCGGCACTCGCGTTACCGGAGGCACACTGCGGATTGGTGCGGATACAGCGCTTGGCGGCGCAGCAGGGGGTGTCACGCTCGACGGCGGCACCCTTGGCCTGACCGAAGGCCTTGCCAGCGCGCGTGCGTTTACCATCGGGATGAACGGCGGCACAATCGATTTCGGGGGCGACAATGTGATGCTGTCTGGCCTGTTGGGCGGCAGCGGAAACCTCAGCTTGGCCGGATCGGGCGTGCTGTCCTATAGCGGCAATGGCAGCGGATATGGCGGCCTTGTCACTGTTGGCGGCGGCACATTGTCGCTCAATGGTTCGCTAGGCGGACGGGTGCGGGTCGACACCGGCGCGCGACTTGGCGGGAATGGAACGTTGGGATCGCTCAACGTCGGCGGTACGCTAGCGCCCGGCGGCAGCGGCTCAGCTAGCAATGATGCGCCAGCCACCGCTAATCTGGCCGTTGCCAATTTGGCGTCGGCACAAGGCACGATCGGCTCCAATGCCCCTCAACCACAACCGGCTGTAGCCGATCCATTACCGCTGCCACCACAATTGACCGGAGCAGCGCTGGCGCGGGCGCTGGCCGCTGGCGGGATGATCATCGGCGGAGAAAATGCGTCCTATACTGCTGGGGCATCGATGATCACCGGCGGCGAGAATGTCGCCTTCGATCTCGATATGATCATCGGCGGGGAAAATCTCGCTTTTGCTGATGCACTGATCCAGGGAGGCATCAACACACCCTTGGCCAGTGACATGATCACAGGCGGCGAGAATATCACCTTCGCCTCGGGCCAGAATATCGGCACGCTGACGATCAACGGCGACCTGAGTCTTGATGCGGGCAGCTTCTTCGAGGTCGAGGTCGACGATCAGGGCAATAGCGACCGCGTGGTCGTGCTCGGCTCGGTCAGCCTCGGCAATGCCACGTTGCGCGTGCTCGACTTGCTCGGCGGCGACTTTCTCGGTTCCAACCCTTTCAATTATTTGATCATCGACAATGACGCGATGGATGCAGTGAACGGCATCTTCGGTTCGGTCACCAATGAACTGGCCTTCCTGACGCCCACCGTGACTTACACCGCTGGCGACGGCAATGATGTGCAGCTGACGCTGACCCCGAATAGTGCGCCGCCACCACCGCCTCCCCCACCGCCGCCGCCGACACCGACGCCGGTACCAACACCGGTGCCGACACCCACACCGACGCCAACACCGACCGGGCCGCTGTTCCCGACCGTGGCCAAGACGTTCAACCAGACCAGCGCGGCGACCGCTCTCGACGGCTTTGGCCAGAGCGCAGGCAGCGACAGCCTGCTGGTCTACCGCAATGTCCTGTTCACCACGGTGGCGCAGGCGTTGCGCGCGTTCGACACCTCGTCAGGGGAAATCTATCCAACGCTGCTGGCGGACAGCCTTGATGCCGGCATGGCCAGAGCGGGCCGGCTCACCGCACGCTCGCATGAAGCCTTTGGTGATGGCTGGGGCATCTGGGGCGGGCTCACCGGCCGCACCGGCACGGTCGACGGCGACGGCAATGCCGCCAGCACCTCGCATGACAGCTACGGCTTTGATATGGGCATGGATTATCGCGGCCCCGACAACAGTTGGGCCATTGGCGCCAGTGTCGGCTATAGCAACAGCGATCTCGAGATTGCCGAACGGCAGTCCAGGGCCAGCGGCGATGCCTGGCATGTCGGCGCCTATGGCCGCTATGGCACCGGCGGCCAGGGCATTACCGCCACCGCCGCGGTCAGCTATAGCAATAGCGAGCATGATGTGACCCGCGGGATCAGCGTCAACGGCCTTGCGCGCACCGCAACCGGAAGCGTTGATATCGACACGATCGCGCTCGAAGGCGAGCTGAGATACGGGTTCGGAACGGTGAAAGGCTGGTCGATGGGACCGACGGTCTCCATCCAGCATGCGAGCAGCGATCTCGGCCGTTTTGCCGAGACCGGAGCGGATGCGCTCAACCTCTCGGGCAATGGCGCCACCGACAAGCGCACCCGGCTCGGCGGCGGTATCTTCGCCAACTGGCAAGGCACCAAAGGCGGCCTTGATGCGAGCGCGCAATATGTCGGCGGCAACAGCAATCTGGCGCAGGTCCAGCTGACCATGGCCGGCGCGCCCGGCATCACCGTGCCCATCCGCTCCGCCCGCACCGACGGCTCCGGCGGTCTGTTCACCGTCGCCGGTGAATATGATCTGGGCGGCGGCTGGACCATTGGCGGCAATATCCGCAGCTTCATCACCAAGGATGAGAAAAGTGCCTATGGCAGCGTGACGGTGGGGTGGCGGTTCTAGCAACAAGGAACCGCCATCATGATCCCGTCAGGCAGATTCCAATCATCGGGAAAGCAAAGCTTGACTAGCCCCCATCACAGAAGAATGATCGGATCGCGGCAAGGCCCAAGCATTTTATGTCGCAGCTGAAGTCAATGCCATGCCAGTCCGCTATTCAGTAAGGTGGATAGGAAGTGCGGTTGAATTCTTTATTTCCGAAAGAGCGATACTCGACGTTATTTCCTGTACACCGGGCAATCGGGAGAGTTTTTCGAAAAACAAGCTTTCGTAGGATTCTATATCCACCGTGATAACTCGTAGCAAGAAGTCAACAGTGCCCATCAACACGTAGCATTCTATCACTTCCGGTATGTCGGCAATGGCCGCTTCGAAATCGGCAAGATGAGCCCGGCCATGTGCCGATAATTTGACCTGCGCAAATACCTGAGCGCGCAACCCGACCTTTTTCCGGTCGACCAGCACGACGCGCTTGCGGATCACGCCTGATTCTTCGAGCATGTTCACACGGCGCCAGCATGGCGATTGCGAGAGGCCGACCTTGTCGGCCAGATCGCTACTCGAAATACGGGCATCTTCCTGGAGAATTTCCAGAATCTTTTTCTCATAACGGTCAAGCAGCATAATTTACTCCGTTTCTGCAATATAATCGCATATATTATGCTACTATAATCAATTTTGGTCAATATTGGACGGATAATATCGCTGAAAATGGTTTAATCAGGACTAGATTTTCCTACACACCGCTTTCAGGAGCTCAATGATGGTCAGCCACTGCAATCCGCTCGTTACCCACGAAGCCGTATATAATTTCCACGATGATGCGACAGGCGTAAAAGCGGTCATTGCCGTACATTCAACGACGCTGGGCCCGGCGGCTGGCGGATGCCGCGTGCTTCGCTACGACAATTACGCCAGCGCGGTCCGCGACGCGATGCGACTGTCCGAAGGCATGGCCTACAAGAACGCTCTCGCTGGCCTCCCCTTTGGCGGTGGCAAGGCCGTTATCATGTTACCGGAGAATGCTGATTCTCCCAATTTTGACCGCACTCTAATGTTCCAGACCTTCGGGCGATGGGTGGAAAGCCTGAAGGGTGCCTATGTGACGGCGGAAGATGTCGGTTGTTCCGTGCAGGATATGCAGGTGGTAGCCGGTGAAACAGCCTATGTAGCGGGCCTGCCCAACCGTCCCGGATTTGCCGGTGGCAACCCTGCGCCGTGGACAGCAAAAGGTGTCTTCGGTTCGATCCAGGCGCTGGTGCGGCATCGCTTTGATTCCGACCTGAAAGATGTCGTCGTCGGTGTGCAGGGTCTCGGCCAGGTCGGCTTTGCGCTTTGTGAAACATTGCATCAGGCGGGTGCCAAGCTTCTGGTCAGCGATATCAACGAACAAGGCCCTGCCCTCGCCGCACAGAGATTTGGTGCAGAAGTGGTGAAGCCGGACAAGATGCTAAGCGTATCGATGGAAGTATTTGCGCCATGCGCGCTGGGCAACATTCTGACCGAAGAGTCCATCCCGCAGCTCAAGTCTGCGATCATTTGCGGTGCCGCCAATAACCAGCTGGCAACCGCGATGCAGGGCCAGCAACTGGCCGATCGCGGCGTTCTTTACGCGCCGGACTATCTGGTCAACGCAGGCGGGATAATCAATGTCGCTGCCGAATATTTGCGCGAAACCACGGACTCGGTGGAAACCCGCGTGGCCCAGATACCGAACAGATTGATGCAGCTAGTCCGCCGGTCGGAAGCAGAAAATACCGCAACGAACATTCTCGCCGACCGGATGGCCCGCGACATCGTTGCCGCCGGGCAACCGGCAAAGGTGGCGTAACGACCGATCCGCTATCGCGAAGCCGCAGCGGCCTGCTCGGCTTCGCGCAGCACCCGCAGCAGATTTCCGCTGGAGAGTTTGCCGAGATTTTCATCGCTCCAGCCCCGGCGCATCAGTTCGGCGAACAGCGCGGGATATTTGTCAACCGCGTCAAGACCTTCTGGCGCATCCGGGATCCCGTCGAGATCGGCACCTATGCCGATATGGTCCGGCCCGGCCACCTTGAGTATATAATCGATATGATCCGCGACCATCGCGACGGTGGTTTTCGGCATCGGATGGGCCTTCTGCCATTCGGCCAATGCGGCGGCCGCCTTTTCAGGTTGTCCGATGTAAAGGCCGCCATAAGGTGGCGCGTTCAGCAGCGTTTTCTGTGCCGCCAGTTCCGAATCCCAGTGCCGCCGTGCCTCTGACACATAGCCGGGATAGAAATTGACCATCACGATCCCGCCATTCTTGCCCAGGGCCTTGAGCACATCATCTGGCACATTGCGCGGATGGTCGGCCACGCCACGGGCGCTGGAATGGGAGAAAATCACCGGCGCCCGGGCGATCGCCAGTGTGTCCCGCATCGTGTCAGGCGACACGTGACTCAGATCCACCAACATACCAAGCCGGTTCATTTCCCGCACGATCTGCTCGCCAAATGGCGTCAATCCGCCATGTTCCGGGGAATCTGTGGCCGAATCTGCCCACTCGGTATTGGAAGAATGGGTCAAGGTCATATAGCGCGCGCCAAGCGCGTACATCTGCCGCAAAACCGCGAGCGAACCGCCGATTTGATGTCCGCCCTCAATGCCGATCAGCGAGGCAACTTTGCCAACTTTTTCTATCCGCACCAGATCGTCGGCGGTCAAGGCAAGGGCAAGGCTGTCAGGATAAGCCGCGACCATTTGTTTGACGAGATCGATCTGCTCGACCGTCATTTCGACCGCTTCCGGCCCGGTCACCGAAACCGGAATCCACACCGACCAGAATTGTCCGCCGACATGACCCGCGCGCAAACGCGGGATGTCCGTCATCAGCGGAATGGCGTCCGGCGTTTTTTCCGGTGACGGTAACCCGGCGGTGTCGCTCGCAAGATCGACTTTGGTTAGATCGCTATCGAACCGGTCGCGCAATTCCCACGGCAGATCATTATGGCCGTCAATGACAGGATGCTCGCTCAGCAACCGTTCGACCCGGGCAGCAATCGCTGGGTCCTGAATCGCAGGCTGGGCTGCTGCAAGGGTCGGCGATAGCAGCAGGGCTGCGATCGTGCCTGAGAACTTTAAATCAAACACACTCATTCCTTTTTATCCGCGGGTACAAAGTTCAGATGGTGATAATCGAAACTGAAATCGGCTATTGGTGAAACCGCCTTTGCGGTGATCCCCGTCACTTCACCAGCCGCTCCGATTGCAAATGTCAGATAGGCAGGCTCGATTGACTCGTCGTCAAACTCTGTGACGAACGTATCATATTGCCAATGCTTTAAACGTCCAGTCATACCTGGTGTTGTGGCGAAATTTACATTCAGCTCGTTGGCTTTGCCCGTCACGATCAGTGTGCCGTACCAGGGATCCACATAGGTCCCAGCGTAGCGATCCAGCGCCAAGTCAATCTGAGCCAATAAAGGTATCGCCAATATGGCCAAGACCGATGCGATGATGGTTTGTCTGATTTTCATGCTAACTCTCCTCGGTTTGCGAAATCGCAACAAATGGACGCTGAAAGAAATGAGCGACGAGAGCGGAATTCCGGTATCGACCTTGTCGAAGGTCGAACATGACCGACTGACATTGACTTACGACAAGCTGTTGCAACTCAGCGATCGGCTCGGGATCCCGATCACCGAATTATTTGCCCAGCCGGAAAGCCCGGAACAACCGGTAACCGCCCGGCGCAGTATTGGAACACTCAACGATTCTGTGCGGGTGGAAACGCCCAATTATGATTATTACTATCTGTGCACCGAACTGCGTGACAAGCGGATCGTTCCGGTTGTCACACGGATCCGCGCGAAAAGCACCAAGGAATTCGAAAAACTCGTTTCGCACCCGGGCGAAGAATATATTTACGTACTGGAAGGGGCAATCGAGGTCCACACGGATTTCTTCGACCCGGTCATACTTTCCCAGGGCGAATCCATCTATATCGATTCAAACATGGGCCATGCCTATATCGCCACCGCTGGTTTCGACGAAGCGGTGGTTCTCGGAGTCATGTCGAGCGAAGACCGCAATCTTATCGACTCTCTGATGTCCCTTCATGACGATGAGAGAAATAGCTGATCAAATGCCGGGATCGGTTTTGCTAAGTGGCGATACGCAAAAGGGGCTGGTCATTTTTTCAGCATCCGGCCGCCAGATCATACGCAAGAACAATATCCGGCTGGACTGGCCCAGCCAGCGGATCATGTTCGGGTTCGCATAAGCTAGAAACTCAGGGGAAATTACCCCTCAAAATAATCTCTACGCCAAATCCATCCATCTGCATCTGGACTCCAATATTTGGGCCATAGAGATAATCTGCAAAAACTCAGCATATCCGCCGCTTCCAGAGCGTCTCTGGCACCCGAGCCATTGCACCAACGGCGCGCAACCCTCGGACATTGCACTACAATATCCAGGCACACCTCTGCATATAAGTAGTTGATTTAAAAGGATAAAAATGGTGGTGCTGCTAGAGAGAATTGAACTCTCGACCTCGTCATTACCAATGACGCGCTCTACCACTGAGCTACAGCAGCCGAACCATTTTGATGCGTCGACATTATCCGCCATGCAGCGCGATTTGTGCCAGACCGCGGGCCTAAGACCAAATGCTTGCGACCTTGTCAAGCGGAGTTGCATCTTTCACTGGATAATGCGATCAGATGCAATGCCCAAACCCCAGCCCAAATCCGAAAAAATCCGCAAGGAAGCCGAGAAAGCCGAGCGGCTTGCTGCACAATTGCGTGCCAATCTACGGCTGCGCAAGGCACAGGCGAAACAGCTGGTGCCAGGTAATGACGACAGGAAGCAGCAACCCTAAGGGCAGCCGCTAGACGTTTACGACCGTCCGTTCCGGCTTGATAATCTCGAAATCGCTGACCGCCTCGATAAATTTCGCCGAGACCGGCGTGACTTGATCGGTTGCCGGGTCAAACCAGACGTAGGTCAGCGTGACCACGTTGAGCAGTTCTTGCCCACGCAGGATATGCACCAGAAGCGTGTAGCTGGTCCGGCCAAAGCGGGTGATCCGCACCGCGATATCCAGGAGATCGTCCGCCTTTGCCGGTGCGCGATAGTCAACGTCAGCATGGAGCACCCAATTGTCGCCGCCGAAATGCCGCGTGAACGTGCCGAGCATATCTTCTTCGCCCCGCGGCCGGTCTGCCGCAATCAGCGCCCGCATATATTCCGTCATGCCGATATCCGCAAAGGCCAGATAATGGGCGTTGAAGACGATTCCCTGCAAATCGCACTCGGCATAGCGCACCCGCACTGGCGCAATCAGGCGAAATCCGTCGCGAGGATTTTTCTGTTCTGTCATGACGGCGGCTCTTTCCCCAGAGCCGCCAGCCTGTCAACCGGCTTTGCCCTGCACCTGTTCAGAGCGGCGCGATTTGTGCTTCCAACCATTCCAGCGCATCGCCGTCCAGCTGCGGCGCAATCACCGCATGCACCTTGGCATGATAGGCGTCGACCCACTGGCGCTGGTTCGGTGAAAGCATGTCGACATTGATCAGCTTGCGTTCGAGCGGCGCAAAGGTCAGAGTCTCGAAACCCAGCATGGTCTGTTCGCCGCCTTCGATCTCCCGCTCCTCGACGAGAAACAGATTCTCGATGCGGATGCCAAAATGACCAGCCTTGTAATAGCCAGGTTCGTTGGACAGGATCATCCCCGGTTTTAGCGCCTCGTTCAGGCCGCCAAAGCTGGCGATCCGCTGCGGTCCTTCGTGCACCGACAGATAGCTGCCGACGCCGTGTCCCGTGCCGTGGCCATAATCCACGCCGTCGGCCCAGAGATATTGCCGCGCCAATATGTCGAGCTGTCCGCCGGTCGTGCCCTTGGTGAACACGGCCTGGTCGAGCGCGATATGACCCTGCAGCACCTGGGTATAGCGCTTGCGCATTTCTGCGGTCGGTTCGCCGACCGCAACCACCCGCGTCACATCGGTGGTGCCGTCAAGATATTGCCCGCCGCTGTCGACCAGATAGAGCGAATTCATGGTGACGGGCTGATTGGTTTCCTCATTCACGCTATAATGGGGCAGTGCGCCATGATCACCGGCAGCAGAAATCGTGCGGAACGAAAGATCCTTCAATTCCGGATTTTCCTCGCGGAACTGGCGCAGCCGCGCTGCAGCTGACAGTTCATCCAACTCGCCCTTGGGCGCTTCGCTGGCCATCCAATGGAGGAATTTGGTCAGCGCGGCGCCATCGCGCTTCTGCGCCGCCTTGTGACCGGCAATTTCCGCCTGATTCTTGATTGCCTTGGCGAGAATTGTCGGATCGCGCTCCTTGACGACAGTCGCTCCGGCACTGTCGAGCGCCGCAAAAATGGCGGCCACAGAGCGCTCCGGGTCAACCGCAACGGTTTTGCCCTTCATGTCCGAGAGGGCATCGGCCAGTTCATCATAGTCGCGAATCTCGACATGATTGCCGAGATGTTCGCGGACCGCGTCGGTCAGCTTTTCCGGCGCGACAAACAGCGTCGCCGTCTCGTCGGCGCGCACGATTGCATAAGCCAGCGGCACCGGCGTGTTGGCGATATCCTTGCCGCGAACATTGAAGAACCAGGCAACCGAATCCAGCGCGGCGATAACGGTGGCATCATAGTCGTTATCGGTGAGCCAAGTCGCGACATCCGCCCGCTTGTCCCGCGCCGATTTACCGGCATATTGATCGCCATGCACCGCCAGCTTTTCCGGCGACCTTTGCGGCTGATCGTCCCAGACGGCATCAATCGGATTGCTGTCCACTGCAACCAGTTGCGCGCCGGATTTTTTCAGCGTCTTGCTCGCCGTTTCGACCCAGTCGCGGGTGTGCAGCCAGCTGTCATAGCCGATCCTGGCGCCGTCCGGCGCATGGGCGGCGATCCATTCATGCGGCTTCTGGTCCTTGATATTGACATATTCATAGAGATTGCCGTCGACCTGGTCCCGGACCTGCACGACATAGCGGCCGTCGATGAACATCGCCGCCTTGTCCTTCAGCACCACCGCGGAGCCCGCCGAACCGCCAAAGCCGGTCAGCCAAGCCAGCCGCTGCGCATATTCGCCGACATATTCGCTCATATGCTCGTCACAGATCGGCACGACAAAGCCGTCGAGACCGTCTTTTTGCAATTGTTCCCGCAGCGCCTTCAGACGGGCTTCGTAAGTGGACATCAACATCGCTGAGCAAACTCCTTGAATAAGCGTATAGTGCAACACATAGGGGTTCCGGGGCCCAATCGCCACCTAAATCCCGTTACAAAAGAGCCATGACCATGACAGAAAAGCTTACCCGTCCGCCATTTGCAGAGCAACGCGCCCATAGTTATGAACGGCATGGCTATCAGATGAGCGATCCCTGGCACTGGCTCAAGGACCCGCGCTATCCTGTCGTCGAGGACGAGGATGTGCTTGCCTATCTCAAGGCAGAGAACCAATGGTTCGAACAGAATATGGCCGGCCGCAAGCCGCTGACCGACGCCCTGTTCCGCGAGATGAAGGCGCGGATCAAGGAAGAGGACAGCTCGGTCCCGCAAAAGGATGGCGACTGGCTCTACTGGAGCAAGTTCGAAGAGGGCATGCAATATCGCCAGCATTGGCGCAAGGCGGTGTTGGGCGGGGAAGACCAGCTGATGCTGGACGAGAATATATTGGCCGAGGGCAAGGAATATTTCCGCCTCGGTGCGGCCTCCGTCTCTCCCGATGGTCACCTGCTCGCCTATGCCTATGACGACAACGGCTCTGAACGGTTCGAGGCGCGGATCAAGGATCTGACCACCGGCGAACTGCTACCCGATGTCATCCCCTGCACCCTGTCGAGCCTCGTCTGGTCCGCCGATTCGAAAATGCTTCTTTACGGTCTCGCCAATGAACAATGGCGCACCGACAATGCCCGCCTCCATGTGCTGGGCACCGATATTGCCGATGACGTCGAGCTCTATCACGAAGATGATGAAGGCTTCCGGGTCAGCATCGGCCTGACCCACTCGGAAAAATATATCGTCATTTCCACCGGTGATCACGAAACCAGCGAAGTGCGGCTGGTGCCCACCGACAATCCGCTGGCCGAGCCGATTTTAGTCTCTGCGCGTCAGGCCGGACGCGAATATGATGTCGAGGAGCATGATGATATGCTCTATATCCTGACCAACGACGATCATGTGAATTTCCGGCTGGCCACGGCTTCGGTCAGCGATCCGGAGAAGTGGACCACGCTGATCGCCGGATCGGACGACTTTTACCTGACCGACATCTGCACCTTCAAGAATTTCTACGTCACCGAAGGCCGCGAGAACGGCCTCGATCAGGTCGAAATCCGCTCCTATGACGATCCGTCCAGCGTCGAACGGATCGTCTTTCCGGAAGCCACCTACAGCGCCGGGCTCGACGACAATCCCGAATATGATGTGGACAAGCTGCGGCTTGGCTACGCATCGATGGTCATGCCGAACACGGTGTTCGACTATCACCTCGCCGACCGGTCGCTGGAAACGCTGAAGGTTCAGGAAATCCCATCCGGCTATGACGCCAGCCAATATGTCACCGAACGGCTGACGATCGAGGTCCGCGACGGCACTCCCGTGCCGGTGTCGCTGGTCTACCACAAAGACACGAAAATCGACGGCAGCGCGCCGCTCCATCTCTATTCCTACGGTGCCTATGGCTATGCCGTCCCGCCCAGCTTCTCGACAACCCGGCTCAGTCTGGTCGACCGGGGCTTCGTATATGCGATTGCCCATATCCGCGGTGGCGATGATCTCGGCCGTAACTGGTATCTTGATGGCAAGCTGACTAGGCGGACCAACACGTTCAATGATTTTGTCGATGTCGCCAAGGGTCTGATCGACCGGGGTTACACGAGCAGGGGCCGGATCACCGCCTCCGGCGGCTCGGCTGGCGGCGAACTGATGGGCGCGATCGTCAACAGCGATCCGGACCTCTGGGGCGCTGTGGTCGCCCATGTCCCCTTTGTCGACGTGCTCAACACAATGCAGGATGAAAGCCTGCCGCTCACTCCAGGCGAATGGCCGGAATGGGGCAATCCGATCACCGACAAGACCGCGTTCGAATATATCCGCAGCTATTCGCCCTATGACAATGTACAGGCACAGGCCTATCCGCCGATGATGATCACCGGCGGTCTCAACGACCCCCGCGTGACCTATTGGGAGCCGGCGAAATGGGCGGCGAAGCTGCGCGCGACCAAGACCGACGACAATATCCTGCTGCTCAAGACCAATATGGGTGCCGGCCATGGCGGCAAGTCGGGCCGCTGGAACGCACTGGAAGAGACGGCGGAGGAGTTCGCCTTCATCCTGTGGCAGATGGGAGTTGCCGCATGAGCGACGCACCTTCTCCGCAGGGAGTTGGTGAATCAGGCTACACTCTGTCGATCACCGCCCAACCATCTGACATCGACGAACTCGGCCATGTCAACAATGCGGTCTGGGTGCGCTGGATACAGGAACTGGCGACAGCGCACTGGAATGCGATAGCGCCGCAGGACGCCATTGATCGCTATATCTGGGTCGTGACCCGGCACGAGATTGACTATCGCGGAAATGTCGGCGTCGGTGATAGCGTTACCGGCCGCACCTGGATTTCCGAACCGCCCAAAGGCGCACGTTTCTGGCGCAATGTCAGTTTCACCGGGCCCGATGGCAAGATCAAGGTCGCCGCCAAAACCAACTGGGCGATTATCGACCGGACGATCGAGCGCCCGGTTCGGGTTCCCGCTGATCTGGCCGAACTGTTCCTGAAGAATTAGGGCGCAGGGATAGCGTTCGACGGAGCCAATGGCGAGGGTTGGTCCACCCTGTCGCCATCGGCGGTCCGCAATTGTTGTGGCTCCAGGATCGCCGCCGTTTCGATCACATCCAGCGCCCGCCGCGCTTCATTATAGCGCCGTGCCTTTTCCAGCCATTGCAAGGCGTCCTCGTCTTTTTCCACTCCGGCCAGCTTCTCGACTTCCGCAATGGCAGCATCAACATTCCCGGTTTCGACGTAGCGTTTGGCGCGAATCAGCCGCTGATGCGGCGCCGGCGATGGCGTGCCTTGACGCCGGATAACAAATAGTTCGGCCATTTCCCGCTGAAAGTCCGCCCAAAAGCCTTGGCCGCTTGACCCCGTCATCAGCGCCGGTCCGAGTTCATCCAGTCCAGCCGACAGCTCTTCCAGCGTCACCGGTTGGCGAGAGGCGTTGACAATCGTGGTCACCGCCTTTGGCTGCGCATCGCCAAAACGAAGCCGCAACTGCGGATCAATATATCCGAGCGGCGAGCCGCGATCCAGCGCACGGCGCGCAGCAAAGGCGATCAACAGGCCCTCTGCCCGGGCCGCATTGCCCGATGCTGCCTGCGCCTGCACATTGATTCGTGACAGACGGTCTTCCAGATCGGCCACGCGGACCGCGAGCGCGCGCTCCAGATCAGGTGTCAGCGTCGTCGTCTTCTCGGCATCGGTTGACTGTGTCGGCGCGGGCAAGACGCTGCCATCAGCGTCAATGCGGTTGGCAAGGGCTGTCACCGGATCAGGCTTCGTCCCTGCGCCATCGCCGGTGGCAACCGCAGTGGCTTCCGTATCGGAGGCGCTGTCAAAAGGATTGTAGCGCGACAATATCCATCCGGTCAGAATAACCCCACCGATGAAGGCGACGATCATCAAAATCAGGACATTGCGCGTCAAATTGCTCTTGCCAGTGGTTGGCGACAGCCTTTCATAATCACGGCTCATTCCGGTTTCCCTTCCCGGCCCGGCCATATGGCGAACCAAATATTCTCATTCGCTCTGGCATAGTCGGGTCGCCAGAGACAGTAAAGACTCGTCGTCCGGACGGTCGGCGATGTGGAGGCTTCTCCACCCCTGCCCAGCCGCTTCCGCCACTTTGGTGGAAAAAACCACCGCATGATGTCGGTTTAACCCAATTTTCAGGCGGTCCAGTTCCGACACCAGATGCCCCGCCGCGCGCGCCGAGTGGATCAGCACGACCGTTTCCGTTTGCAAGCAGGCAACCGCTTGCTCACCCAAAGCGACAGCCCGGGAGCGATACACCGGCACGATGTCCAGCTGCCGATCACCGGGATCAAGCACGCTATGCTGCTCGCCGGCGAGCCACAAGATACGGCGGTATCGATCCGCCTGCAACGCATTCAACAATTGTTGCCCACCGGATTCACCGGTCTCCGCCAATTCAAATCCGGCATGTTCTGCGGCTTCGGCTGTGGCGCGGCCCACCGCCAGAACAGGCAGGGATTTATAGGCATCCAGCTGCGCGCCGCCAAAGGTGACGGCATTGGCACTGGTCAGCAGCAAGGCATCAAAATCCTGCGCTGCCGGTGCAGACCACTGCATCGGCTCGACGGCGAATAGCGGGTCAACAATCGTCTGCAGCCCCAAGGCCTTGGCTCGCCGCTCGGTCTGCAGGGCGCCGTCAAGCGGCCGCAGGATCAACAGCGGGCGTATCATTTTCCAAATATGGCTTGCAGCTCTGCGCTGGCCTGGCCCAAAAGCTTGTCCGCCAATATGGCCGGCGCGGAAACATCACCGATGTCAAAATGGGAACTGCCCGCGACAAATTCCGACCCGTCCGGCAACAAAATTTCAGCCCGCAGACAGGCCTTCGCCCCGTCGATCGTCGCCAGTGCCGCAACCGGGCTATGGCAATCTGCGGTCAGTTGTTTCAAGAACAGTCGCTCGGCAATGACCGCCCGAAAGGTCTTTCCCGAGGAAATCGCGCGCATCAAATGGCGCATATGCCGGTCATCAGAGCGCGTCTCGATCCCGACCGCTCCTTGTGCTGGCGCAGGCAGCATGATCTCGTCGGATATTTCGCTGCCGACGTCATCCATCTCCAGCCGGTTAAGACCTGCCGCCGCGAGCAGCGTCGCGTCATACTCGCCGTCGGCGATTTTCTGCAGTCGAGTCTGTACATTGCCGCGAATCAGTCGGATATCGAGATCGCTTCGCTGCCGCAGAAGTTGCGCCTTGCGGCGGGGAGAGGCGGTGCCGACAATGGCGCGTTCGCTCAGTGCATCAATCGATTCCGCACCGATCAGCCGGTCATGGATATCGGCCCGCTCCAGCATCGCCGCCAGAATGAACTCTTCCGGCCGGATGGTTTCCACATCCTTCATGCTGTGCACCGAACAGTCGATCTCCCCCCCGCCCAGCGCGTGATCCAGTTCCTTGGTCCACAGCGCCTTGCCGCCGACATCGGCGAGCGCACGGTCGAGAATTTTGTCGCCGCTGGCGATCATTGGCACCAGTTCGACCTGCTCCGGCCGCCAGCCATGGGTGGATAACAGCGCATTCGCGGTCATTTCCGCCTGCGCCATCGCCAGCGGCGACTGGCGCGTACCGATACGCAACGGCCGGTCCAGCCCGGCGAGAATCTCTTTTTTGCTCTTTTCGCTCATGATAGCGCTTGTCCTAATGGCTTGAGCGCCTAAGTAAAAGCGTCATGAGCCTGATCTTGGGAATTGAATCCAGCTGCGATGAAACGGCGGCCGCGCTAGTCACGTCCGATCGGGAGATTCTGGCGCATAAACTGGCCGGTCAGGAAGCCGAACATGCCCCCTATGGCGGCGTGGTTCCCGAAATTGCCGCTCGCGCCCATGCCGAAATTCTGACGCCGTTGATCGCTGCGGCCCTCACCGAAGCGGACAAGTCACTGGATGATGTCGATGCCATTGCCGCCACCGCGGGCCCCGGCCTGATCGGCGGGGTAATGGTCGGTCTGGTTACCGGCAAGGCGCTGGCAATGGCTGCCGGCAAGCCCTTGATCGCCGTCAATCACCTCGAAGGCCACGCGCTGTCGCCGCGACTGGTCAATCCGGATCTGGCCTTTCCCTATTTGCTGATGCTTGTATCCGGCGGTCATTGCCAGATTTTGCGAGTCGAAGGGGTGGGCCAATACCGGCGACTCGCCACCACGATCGACGACGCCGCCGGTGAGGCGTTCGACAAGACCGCGAAAATCCTGGGGCTCGGCTATCCAGGTGGACCCAAAGTAGAAGCCTTTGCCAAACAGGGCGATCCCGGTGCGGTTCCCCTGCCCCGCCCCCTCATCCGATCAGCCGAGCCGCATTTTTCCTTCGCCGGACTGAAGAGCGCCGTGGTGCGCGCCCAGCAAAGCGGCACATACAAGCCCGAAGATATCGCCGCCTCCTTCCAGCAGGCGGTGGTCGACTGTCTGCGCGACCGGCTGGAAAAGGCGATTGGGGAACAGGCAAGCTGCGCGCATCTGGTGGTCGCTGGCGGAGTCGCCGCCAATGGACCGATTCGCGCCATGCTGGAACAGGTCGCGGAGCAAAATGATATGGCCTTCACCGCGCCGCCACAGTGGCTATGCACCGACAATGCTGCAATGATTGCCTGGGCGGGCGCAGAGCGCTTTGCTGCGGGTTTCACCGATCCGCTCGATTTTGTCGCCCGGCCGCGCTGGCCGCTCGACCCGACCGCTGAAAAAGCGCGCGGCGCGGGTGTGAAAGCATGATCCGCGCAGATGCAAAAATTGGCGTGATCGGCGCGGGAGCCTGGGGCACGGCGCTGGCCCAGGTTTTGTCCGAAGGACAGGAAGAACTCCTGCTATGGGCCCGCGAAACCGAAGTTGTCGACCAGATCAACCAGAACCGGGAAAATCAGTCCTTTCTGTCCGGCCATCGGCTGCGCGACAATATCCGTGCGACCCAGGATTGGGACTTGATTGCAGCTTGCGATGTGCTGCTGCTGGTAACGCCGGCCCAACATCTGCGCGCCAGCCTCGAGGCTCTTCCCAATTCTGACGCAGCCCTGATCCTGTGCTGCAAGGGCATCGAAGCGCAAACGCAAATGCTGTTGAGCGACGTCGCCAAGCAAGTGCGACCGAACAATCCCCTCGCGATATTGTCCGGACCGACCTTCGCGCGCGAAGTCGCACAAGGCCTGCCAACCGCCCTGACCTTGGCGTGCGAAAACGAAGCCTTGTGGGAGCGGCTCAATCCGGTGATCGCGAAACCGAGTTTCCGGCCCTATTTTTCCGACGACATCATCGGCGCGGAGATTGGTGGCGCGGTCAAGAACGTGCTCGCGATCGGCTGCGGCGTGGTCGACGGAGCCGGTCTCGGCCAAAATGCCAGAGCATCGCTGATCGGTCGCGGCTTTGCGGAAATGCTCCGCTATGGAGAGACCCGCGGCGCCAAGGCGGAGACCCTGTCCGGGCTCTGCGGTCTCGGCGATCTGGTGCTCACCTGCTCTTCGACGAGCTCGCGCAATTTTTCACTCGGCAGGGGTCTGGGAGAAGGCCAGTCGGCGGTATCGCTTTTGTCCGACCGGACAACGGTTGCCGAGGGAGCGTCTACCGCACCGGTCCTCCAGCAGGACGCAAGGGCGCGTCAGGTCGACATGCCGATTGTCGATGCGGTCTGCGCTTTGCTGGCCGGCGAGGCGGATGTTCAGTCTGTGGTCACCCAGCTCATGAAAAGGCCTCTGGTTTCCGAACGCCGGTAGGCCAAAGGCTTGATGATGACAAATTTGCGAAACTGCTATAGACCGCTTCCTTTGGAGCGGACCAGCCGGAGAGCATTTTGAACAGTCCTGAACCATCAGGCGCGGCTGGGGCGGTGCCATTGGATGGCACAACACCCAAGGACGAAAGCAAGGATGATATTGCCGCGCTGGCCAAAGGCGGACGGACCAATATTTTCGGTTTTCTTCTGCGTCTGGCTGCACGGCTGCCGTTTCTGTTCATCGCCGGGCGCATCTATGGGGCAGATGCGCTGGGGCGTTTTGCCTATGCGATATTGGTTGTTGAATTTGCCGCCCAGCTTGCGACTCTCGGGCTGAAACGCGGGCTGGCCGCTCAGCTCAGCAAGACTGACAGGCCCCATGTGCATGTCGTCTGGGACGGTCTGCTGGTCAGTTTTCTCGCCTCTGCAGTCGCTGCAGCGATACTGATCAGCTTTCCCTTCATCATGTTTCCGAATAGCACGATCAACGGTCTCGACCGGTTCTTGCCGCTGGTGATATTCACCGTTGTTGGCGCGGATATTGCGCTCGCCGCCCTCGCCTATCGCTATGATATCGCCGCAACCGTGCGCGCCCGGTCGGTCGTCGAGCCCTGGACGATCAGCATCGCTGCCTTTCTCTTCTCTTATTATTCGCTCCGCGACGGCCTGATCCTGTCCTATGTCGTATCGATGATCGCGGCGCTGGTTGCGTCGCTCTGGCCACTGTTCAAAAGCTACGGCCTGCCATGGGGCTGGCATCCCGAACCGGTAAAAATCGCAAAAATCGCCCGGCGGAATATGCCGCTGGCGGCTGCCGATGCCGCCGAATGGGGCTCGCGCCGTCTGGATCTGGCGATCCTCGGCCTGTTCGCCTCGCCCGCGATAGTCGGCGTCTATTATATCGCCCAGCAGGTCGCGAGCCTGCCGCAAAAGCTGAAAACCAGCTTTGATCCCATCCTTGGCCCCGTCATCACCCGCAATCTGGCGGACGGCAATATGAAAGCCATCGCCAGCCAGGTCAGTCAGGTCGGCTACTGGATCATTGCAGCACAGATCGGTATTGCTCTCGCCTTGGCGATTCCGGGAGAAGCGGTGATGGGACTGGTCGGTCCGAATTTCGTCGGCGGAACCGCGGCCCTCGCCTTCCTGCTCGCAGCCGAAGCGGTCGCGGCGACCGCGGTGGTCAGCGAATCGGCTCTGGTCTATATCGCGCGCCATCGCAACCTGCTGATCTCGCTGTCGATGCTGTTGCTGCAGGCCGCGCTGAGTGTCGCGTTCATCCAGATTTGCATCTATCTCGGCTGGGGGCCCCTGTACCAGGCGGCGGCGGTCGCAGCGGCGCTGATGGTGGCGCTCGCTTATGCCTCGGTGGTCAAAGCAATCTTCCTGTCAAAACTACTCGATGCGCCGGTCAACGGCTGGCGATGGACGTTGTTGATCGCCATCGCAGTCGCAAGCGCAGTCGGTTATCTGGTCACCTATCTCCCGGAATGGGCGGAGTTGATCGCCGGTATCCCGCTGATCCTGGGCAGCTATGCCTGGATCATCTGGAAATGGGGCTTTGGTCCGGAAGACCGGAAATTGTTCAAAATGAAAGGCTGATCAGCCGAGCCGGGCTTTGACCAGTTCCTTCAGATCCGCTTCCGGACGCGCGCCATAGTGGGAAATCACTTCCGCTGCCGCGACCGCGCCCATGGTAAGGCAATCTTCCATCGAGCGCTTTTCGACATAGCCGCTGAGGAATCCCGCTGCGAACAGGTCGCCGGCACCGGTCGTATCGACGATATGATCGACGGGTTCCGCTGCGACAGAGGTGGTTTTGCCGTCGCGAACTGCGATCGCGCCTTTTTCGCTGCGCGTCACCACCAGCGTTTCAACCTTGGCAGCCGTTTCGGCCACCGCGGCGTCAAAATCCTCGGTCTCGCCCAGCATCATGATTTCTGCTTCGTTGGCGAACAGGATATCAATCTTTCCGCCGTCGATCAGTTCGCGAAATTCCGCCCGGTGCCGGTCGACACAAAAAGTGTCGGACAGGGTGAAGGCGACTTTCCGCCCGTTCTTTTTCGCGATTTCGATGCCCAGAGCCATCGCCGCCTTGGGTTCATCCGCGTCCCACAAATAGCCTTCCAGATAGAGGATCGCGCCGCTGGCGATCAAATCTGCATCAACCGCAGCAGGCGGCAAGAACTGGGAGGCGCCGAGGAAGGTGTTCATCGTCCGCTGTGCATCCTGCGTCACAAAAATCAAACAGCGCGCGGTCGGCGGCTGCTTGCCGAGGGGGGGAACATCAAAGTCGATGCCGGTCGCGCGAATGTCATGGGCAAAAACTTCGCCCAGCTGATCGTCGGCCACTTGCGCGATCAACGCGCATTGACGACCGAGTGTCGAGGCTCCGGCCAGCGTGTTCGCGCCGGAACCGCCACTGATTTCCCGTGCCGGGCCCATGTCACGATAAAGCGCCTGCGCCCGGTCGGCGTCGATCAGCGCCATGCTGCCCTTGACCAGCTGCTCCTCTTCGAGAAATTCGTCGGTGGCTTGCGAGATGACGTCGACAATCGCATTGCCGATAGCGACAATATCATAACGGGCTTCGGTGCTCATAAAAATCCTCTTGGGGCAAGTTCCATAGTTGCGGGTGCGTTAGGGCTTTGCCAACGCACCATCAAGCAGAATTGACGCTGGCATGCCAATCGTGACATGAGGCGCAAATGATCCAGGCCTTCACCCGCTCGCTTGCGCAGCTCACCGACCGGTCGATATTGACGATTCTGTTGAAGGTCATCCTGCTTACCATCCTGCTGTTCCTGTTATTCGGGGTCGCGGCCTATTTCGGACTGGTGTGGCTGTTCGCCTGGCTCGACTGGGCAGGCGGCGGATTTGCTGCCGCAACGGCTGCGGCCATCATCGCTATAATCACCGGGCTTTTATTATTCCGGATTGTTGCGATTTTTGTGCTCAATATTTTCTCGGACGATATCGTCGATGCGGTCGAGCGGCGCTATTATCCGCAGCGGGCGGAAACCGCAAAGCCGCCGGGCTATGCCGTCGGCATGAAAATGGGGCTGGCCTCCACCGGCCGCGCCCTGGGCTACAATATTCTCGCAGCGCCGCTCTATGTCCTGCTGCTGGTGACCGGCATCGGCGTTCCGATCGCCTTTTTCGTGGTCAATGGCCTGTTGCTGGGCCGGGACTTGCAGGACATGGTCGCATCCCGGCACGTCACCGATCATCGCAACCTCGCTGCGGAATGGAGCCTTCCCAAAGTCCAGCGCTTTATCCTCGGCCTGATCGCCGCGCTGTTGCTGGCCATACCCTTCGTCAATTTTCTTGCGCCGGTTTTGGCAGCCGCTATGGCTACCCATCTGGTGCATGGAAGAAGGAAGACGTGAGACCATGAAGGCCAAATTTCTTATATTGCTCTGTCTGCCGGCGCTTGCCGCCTGCGCCTCGACCGCGGCGACAAGAGGTGTCAGTCTGCCGGCGGTTTCGGATTCACCGCTCAGTTCTGTGGCTGGCCTCGATATTGTCATGGGCAAGACCGCCAGCCAACTCACGCGCCTGTTCGGCGATCCGCAGCTCAATATCTCTGAGCCACCGGCGCGGAAACTGCAATTTGCCAGCGGCGCTTGCATCCTGGATGCCTATCTCTATCCGCCGGAAGCCGGCGGCGAACAGCGCGTCACCCATATCGATACGCGGCGCAGCGACGGCGCAGAGGTTGATCGGGTTAGTTGCGTGAACGCCCTACGGCGCCGCTGATCCCAGCTGGTCCAGCGCCCAGACGGCCGCTTCCCGCACCACTGCATCGCCATCGTTCAACAGGGCCTGAACCGGTGCGATCAATGCACGGTCGCCACTATTGCCGGCCGCGATCAGTGCATTGCGGACCATCCGGTCGCGGCCGCTCCGCTTGATCGGCGATCCTGAAAACACCTGCCGGAAACCGGCATCATCGAGCGCCAGCAGATCCACCAGAGCCGGGGCTGCCAGTTCCGCGCGCGGCAGAAAGGCCTTGTTCGCCGCCCCAGCTTGCGCGAATTTGTTCCACGGGCAAACCGCCAGGCAATCATCACAGCCATAGATATGATTGCCGATCGCCTTGCGATATTTAAGCGGAATCGGCCCCTTGTGCTCAATCGTCAGATAGGAAATGCAGGCCCGCGCATCGAGCTGATAGGGCGCAGGGAACGCTCCGGTCGGGCAAATGTCCTGACATGCGCTGCAACTGCCGCAGCTGTCCTTTCCGGGCTTCGACGTTTCCAGATCGAGCGTGGTGTAAATCGCGCCCAGAAACAGCCAGCTGCCATGATCCCGGCTGACGACATTGGTGTGCTTGCCCTGCCAGCCCAAGCCAGCGGCTTCGGCCAGCGGTTTTTCCATCACCGGTGCGGTATCGACAAACACCTTCACCTCACATTCTGCTTGTCCGACCAGCCAGCCAGCGGTTCGCTTGAGCGCACCTTTCACGACATCATGATAATCCTTGCCCTGTGCATAGACGGAGATGCGCCCGTGATCGGCGACGCCTTCCAGCGCAAACGGGTCTGCGCTGGGCGCATAGCTCATGCCCAGCATGATGACCGTCCGCACATCGGGCCACAGCGTCTGCGGATCGGACCGCTCGTCCGCCCGGTTGGCCATCCAGATCATATCGCCCTGACGACCCTCACCCAGCCATTGCTCCAGGCGTTGTCGCGTCTGGGGCGCCAATCTGGCCGGGGCGATGCCGACAGCAGCAAACCCCTCTTCCATCGCCTTTTTTTCGAGCGCTTTGGCCAATCTTAACTTGTCATCCGGCATAGGCTGTCCCTATCAAACACTACCGTCAGATATGAAAGCCGTAAACGCACGCGCCCCATACCGAATTTGCCATCGAGGCCCGCAATATTGTCAAACGATTTGACGGCGAGGCAGCTGTTGACGGCATTGATCTGGCGATCAAAAAAGGCAGCATTTTCGGCATCTTGGGACCGAATGGCGCGGGCAAGACCACGACCTTGCGGATGCTGCTCGGGATCATCGATCCCGACGAAGGCGAGCGCTTCCTGCTCGGATCGCCCGACCCGATTTCCAAAGCGCATCAGGTCGGCTACTTGCCCGAAGAGCGCGGCCTTTATCAATCTATGAAAGCCTATGATGCGATCGCCTTCATGGGTGCGTTGCGCGGGCTTCCGCTGGCCGAAGGCCGCAAGCGCGGACGCCGGATGATGGAAGATCATGGACTGGGTGACGCCGCCGACAAACAGATCAGGCAATTGTCCAAGGGCATGGCGCAAACGGTACAATTGCTCGGTACGCTGGTGCACGAGCCTGATCTGATCATCCTGGATGAACCATTCTCAGGCCTCGACGCCCTGAATCAGGGGAAACTGGAGCGGTTGATCCGCGACCAGGCCGACAAGGGTGTCACGATCATTTTCTCCACCCATGTCATCGCCCACGCCGAGCGACTGTGCGAAGAAATCGCGATTATCGCCGAGGGAAAAATTCCTTTTAAAGGCAAGGTCTCGACGGCGCGCGACCGGCTGCGCCCGCAGGTTCACCTGGAAACGCGCAATCTCGATGGCCCTTGGCGCACAGCCATCCCCGCAGACTGCAAGCCGCTCGGTCACAACTGGCATTTCACCTTGCCGGAAAGCGGCGTCGAACCGCTGTTGCATGCGCTGGTGGAAGGCGGCGCTGGCATCGAATCGCTATCGATCGAACGCCCCGGTCTTCACGATGCCTTTGTCCAGATCGCCGGTGAAGCGGCTGCTCGCAAAATGAAAGCCGATGCCGCGAGCAACAATCAGGACCAACCCGCATGATCGAAACCATTCGCGCAGCCTATGTTATCGCCCGCCGTGATTTCACCGCAATCATATTTTCCAAATCTTTCTTTTTCTTCCTGCTGGGCCCGCTGTTCCCACTCGGAATTGGCGTAGCCGCGGGAGGGCTCGGGTCGCAGGTATCTCGGGATATTGATAATTCCATCATTGGTGTCGCGATGAACCCGGAAGAGACGGATCGATTGCTGGCGACACGACAGCGATTGTCTCAGAGCCTCGGCACAAAAGCCCTGCCCGAACTGGTAATATTGAAGGATTTTTCGGCCCAAGAAGCAGACATCATTTCGGAACTAAGCAGCAACCAATCCTATGCTGCAATCCTGTCGGGCACCCTGGCGGAACCCGTTTTGACCGGTTCCAGCAGAGATGTGGAACGATGGCGGGGCAAAATCGCGCTGATGGCGGAAACCGCCCTTTCCCGCCCCGCTGCTGTCAATATCCAAACCAGATTTGTCGAGCAGACCGGCAGCTCCAGCGAACGCAATCAGTTGCTGACGGCACAGGCCGGTCAGGCAATCCTGATCCTGTTGACGATGATATTGGCGGGAATGGTGCTCTCCAATCTGGTCGAGGAAAAGACCAACAAGATTATCGAAATTCTGGCCGCCGCGATTCCGATGGACGCAATATTCCTCGGCAAACTGTTCGCAATGCTGGGAATGGCCCTCGTCGGTATCGCCGTGTGGACTACGCTGGGACTGACCGTGGTCCTGCTGTTCGGTGGCAATGCCGCTGCCTTGCCCTCTCCTGCTGTCGGCTGGCCGCTATTCTGCTTGTTGCTGGTGGTCTATTTTTCGATGGCCTATCTCCTGCTCGGCTCACTGTTTCTCGGGATCGGTGCGATGGCAACAACCGTGCGAGAAGTACAGACCCTGTCGATGCCGGTCACGATGGGCCAGTTGCTGGTCTTCTTTCTCGCCTATTCCTCAATTACCAAGCTGGGTGAACCGGTGGAATGGTTTGCCGTGCTGTTTCCATTCAGCTCCCCGTTCGCGATGATCGCGCGGGCGGCCCAGATGAACAACGTCTGGCAGCACGGCCTGGCGCTGATCTGGCAGGCTGTTTTCACCATGATCATCATCCGCTTTTCGGTGATGCTGTTCCGCCGCAACGTGATGAAATCCGGACAGGCAGCGCGCAAAAAAAGTCTGCTAGCCCGAGTGACCGGAAAATAATCTCGGGATTCACGCCATTTGCCGAAAAGACATTGACATTACTGTTAATAACGCCAGATTGAACAAGTTTTGAAACGCAACCGATTGCAACAACAAGCAACGGCAGGAGAGACTGATGGCATCCGTTCCCCAAATTGACCTTGATAATCTGACCACTTCCCCAACCGCCGATGAGGCGCTCGAAGGCTGGTACAAGCGCAACCCTCCGGTCGCGGAAAAGGATACCAATCCCTGGGATGTCAGCCGTGCCGAACTGTACAGCAAGGATCTCTGGCGCAAACCATTTGCAGAAATGCGCGCGACGGCACCGATCAACAAGGTCGAAGGCGGTGTCCACGGCGATTACTGGAACGTCACGACCTACAAGCCTATTCAGCACGTCGAGGCTTTGCCCGATATATACTCTTCCGATGTTTCGCATGGCGGCATCACGATCGCCGAGCCCGATTTCGATGACTCCGATTTTCAGCTGCCAATGTTCATCGCGATGGACCGGCCGAAACATACTGGCCAGCGGCGCACCGTGGCCCCGGCTTTCACCCCGACCGAGATGCAACGGATGGAAAAGGAAATCCGTCAGCGCACCGCCGAGGTGCTCGATGGTCTGCCGTGGGGCGAGAAATTTGACTGGGTCGACAAAGTTTCGATCGAACTGACCACCGGCATGCTCGCCATCCTGTTCGGCTTCCCTTGGGAAGACCGCAGGATGCTGACCTACTGGTCCGACTGGGCTGGCGATGTTGAATTGTCGGTTGCAGAAGATCTCACTGCTCAGCGGCAACAGATATTGTATGAAATGGGCGCATATTTCACCAAGCTCTGGAATGAACGTATCAATGCCGAGCCAACCCCGGACCTGATCTCGATGATGATCCATTCCGAACATATGCGCGACATGGATCCGATGGAGTTCATGGGCAATCTGGTGCTGCTGATCGTCGGCGGCAATGACACCACCCGCAACACCATGTCAGGTGTCGCCTATGGTCTTGGGCAGTTTCCCGAAGAAAGGGAGAAGCTGCAGCAGAACCCCGATCTGATTCCCAATGCGGTTCAGGAAATCATCCGCTGGCAAACCCCGCTCGCCCACATGCGGCGCACCGCGCTGGAAGACCATGACCTGTTCGGCAACCAGATCAAGAAGGGCGACAAGGTCGTACTCTGGTATATCTCGGCCAACCGCGACGAAGAGGTTTTCCCAGAGGCGGACAAGATCAAGGTCGATCGCGAAAATGCCCGGCGTCACCTGGCGTTCGGCTATGGCATCCACCGCTGCGTCGGTGCCCGTCTCGCCGAACTGCAGATCCGGATTTTGCTGGAAGAAATGCACAAGCGACGGATGCAGGTCAATCCGACCGGCAAGCATCGCCGCGTCCACGCCTGTTTCGTCCATGGGTTCCGCGAGCTGGAAGTCGAACTGTCAAAATATTGATCAGTTTCCATTCAGGCTTACATCTGTAACCTACAGTCTTCCTGCTTCGAATGATTCAGGTAGGCTGAAAAGGATTACAAATGCAATCGCTTGATCGACGCACCGTCATATCCGGGACTCTGGCCGCTGCCGGAGCATTCGGGGTTGTCGGCCTGTCGGGCAGGTTTCTTGATGCGAACGCGCGGGCTAACGGGAAATTCGCGATTCAGCGGTCGCCCGAGGAATGGAAGCGCCGCCTGGGAGCCGCCCGCTATCGGATATTGCGCCTGGAAGGCACCGAACGCGCCTATTCCAGCCCGCTGAATGACGAAAAACGCAAAGGCGTTTATGCATGCGCCGGGTGCAATCTTGGCCTGTACAAATCGGCGCAAAAATATGACAGCGGCACCGGCTGGCCCAGCTTTTGGGCACCGATTGCCAAAGATAGGATCGGCACGACCAAAGACTATAAGATCGGCTATCCGCGTACCGAAGTCCATTGCGCGCGCTGCGGCGGGCACCAAGGCCATATATTCAATGACGGCCCAAAACCCACCGGCGAGCGGCACTGCATCAACGGTCTAGCGCTGAAATTCATCCCCGCCTGACCACCGGATCAGCTTTCCGGCGCGTCCACCTGCTGCCAGAACTCCAGCTTGATCCCGTCGCAATCGAGGATCCAGGCAAATTTGCCATATCCCTCGTCAATCTGCCCTAAAATCTCGAGGCCCTTTTCTTTGAGCTGCTCGACATAGGCGTCCAGATCATCAACCCGCAAGTTGATCATGAACTGCGCCTCGCTCGGTTCCAGATAGTCGGTATTCTCGGCAAAATGACTGAGCAGACTATAGGGCTTCTCGCCTTTTTCGTCCGACCAGTTGAGCATTGGACCATATTCTCCGTCCAGCTCCAGATATTCCTTGTACCATTTGCGCGTTGCCGCTGGATCTTTCACTTTGTAAAAAACCCCTCCGAGTCCGGTGACCCTTGCCATTATAATCTCCACGGTTTTTATTTTTGACGCCCGAGGGGAAACTATTATATTTTACATCTCGTTTCGCAACCTTATTGGTATAACCCGCCATATAATCAGGCCGTTGTCCCGAATGTGGACAGATTGTAGCCAATCCGGGTTCTGGCCGTTAACCAGTTGGCCCCAGAGACCTTCAGGATGTTTTTTCGCATAGATGGCGAGCTCCGGCTCCGCGTCACAGGCGACGATATAGCGAATATTGTGGGCGTCCAATAACCCGCGCGCCATATCTGGCGTGGAGGTGAAAATCCTGATCTGGTCCGCCATGGCCTGGTCGTTGCGATGATGGCTGGTCGCGAGCACATTGTGCGGGGTCAGCAGCAAAATACGCGGGCCGAAATCAAACGGCGCTAGAATATTGGATCGCGGCAACGCATTGAGTCTGGCAAGCGAATCGTCGCTCTCACAGACGGCCCCGCTCGGATTGGCTTCAGGCACCGTTTCTTCTGCATCAACACTGTTATAAAGGGCGACGGCCAGCGGCCCTGGCATGATCAACACAACCACCCCTGCGGTGGCGAAGATGCGCGAAAGCGGCCGCCTGATCGTGCGGGCGCGCACAAAGGCCCGATGCACCGCCCATGCCATGAATGGCAGAGCAAAGGCTGCCGCGACCGCCGTGGCCCGCTGAACGAACAACGACAGCACCAACGCCCAGAGAAAGGCGTAACCGAGGACCAGTAATTTGCTACGATCAATCTGGCTGGGCCGGACCCGCAATATATAGATCAGGCTGACCAACCCCACGATGATCGATCCACCGAGCAACACGACCATGGTTTTGCCATTCTGATACCAGATCGGCAGGCCTTCGAGGACATTGACCAGCCAATATTCACGGACAAGCGGATCCATCGTGTTAAACGCGCCGCCCAGACATTGCGGGGCGAAGCTACAGAAAACCGACACTGCCGCCCCACCCGCAACCGCCAGGCTGACGACACGCAGCAGGATCTTCGCAGGCAGCCATCGGATCGCCGGCAGCAGGACAGCCGCCCCCGCCGTGCAGGCCAGCAAATGCGCTGGCGACATGGCGTCACAATAATTGCTGGCGGTATCAAAACTCCCTTGGGTGGCGAAATAGAGGAGAAAACTGGTGCCGAGAAAAGTCAGCAGGGTCCAGAACAGTCGGACGCCATCTTCGGTCTGAAAAACCCAGCGCCAGACCAGCAGCACGATAAATGCGGCGGATAGCGGTAATCCTTCGAGCGAGATCGACAGCCAGAGCGCCAGCGCGGCGCCCAGCGCAATCCCGCCTCGGCGCTTGTCGGGCCAGAACAAAGTCCACAGCGCGGCCAGCGCGAGGACGATCTGCCAGCCATGATGATCCACCCGCATCGGCCGGATTTGCGCAACGATCGGAACAGCGGTGGCCGTCAGGGCGGCCGCCAATATCGCGATATTGCGATCAAAAAGCGGCTCGGTGATTTTCATCACCAGCCACATGGCAATACCCAGCGTGACCAGCGGCACGATGACCATCGCTGCGGTCTCTGCGGTCGCTGCACCGAGCAATGGTTTAAGCAGCAGGAACACCAAAGCCAGCGGCAGCTCGATCCAGCGCGGCCAGTGCATCGGCTGGCTATCCGGTTCGCCGATGCGATACTGAGTGGTGTCAAACCAGCTTTGCCCGCCAAGCCAGTCGCGCAGCTGAACCATGCGCAGTTGATCGTCGGGATCCCAGCCAATGCCAGAGAAAATTTGCTGGCGGGATACAAATATCAATATCGCGCAAACCGCGAGCCAAATAATCGGCAGGGACTGCCTGCGAAAGGAATGATCAGCGGTCATTCAGCATCTCGCTCTTCTTGATCCGCCAGACATTATAGGGCCCGATCATCGGCAGCGGTTCGAGCCAATCGAAGGCCTCTCCGGCGCCGGCCTTCGCCCAGAACCCATCCGGTGCGCGCAGCTTGTAATAGGCCAGCTCAGGGCTACCGTCACAGGTCACGAGATATTCGATATCTCGCCTTGCCATTATTTTTGCGGCTTTTTCAGGCGGTTCTGTGAAAGTCAGAATCACATCCTTCATCGCGTATTGGTTGCGATGATGGCCGGTTGCGACGACGCTGAGTTTGGTATGGTGCAAGATCGACGGGCTGACGTCCAGGCCAGCCATGATTCTGGCATTGCCCAGGGCACCCAGAGCCTGGATGGATGGCAATGCATTGCAACGGACCGCCTTTTCGAACCTGGCCTTGGCCTCCGCCGCAGAAGCGCCGCTGTCCGCGTCCGGCGGGCTGGCCAGGGCGACATAAGCCATTGGCGCGACCAGTGTCGGCGCCAACATCATCGCGCCGATCATCTTCAGCCCCATACGCGATGCCAGACCGTCCCGTTGATCGCTCACTCTGAAAATATGCCAGACCATCGGTGCGACCAGAATATTTGCCAAGCACAGCACATAGACAGAAACACGCGATACATAGACGCCGACGATCGCCGATCCCAAAAACAGCAACAGCAGCACAAGCTTGTCGCGCCCAGGCACGCTTTCATTCATCCTGAACAGGTACACAAAACCTGCCAATCCAACCGCGATGGCCGCCCCGATCTGCACCCATCTTACTGTGCCGATCCGCCAAAGCGGCAGGCCTTCCGGCGTCCGGTCGAACCAGTAATCGCGGACCAGAGGATCGAGATTGCTGAACGCATCACCGGCGCATTGCGGGGCGATAAGCAGAACCATGGCAATGCCCGCTGCCCCGGCAACCGCACAAATCATCAATCTGGCTCCCGGGCTTCTGTTCAAAGCGGTGAAGGATGCGGGATATATGATGGCAGCGATCACGGCCAGACTGGCCAAATGGAAGGGTGAAAGCGCGTCACAATAGTTTGACTGAAACCGCAAACCCTCCGTTGCCACATAGAGCAGAAAACTCGCAGCCGCGGTTGATACCAACGCCAGCGGAAATTGCTGTTCGAACCGGCCGTTTTCATCACCCGGCCTGAGCAAAAGCCAACGCAACGCAAATAATCCGAGGAACAGGATGACAAAGGGCAGCCCCTCGACCGAGATTTCCAGCCAGGCCGCCGCGGCGATTCCCAATATGATGGCCGCTCGTTTGGGCCTTGCGCGATCCGTCAAAGCCCACAGGCAGGTCAGGAAGAGAACGATCTGCCAGCCGTGATGATCAATCCGCATCGGTAGCAGTTGATTGACCAACGGTACGATGGCCAGCACCGCCGCCGCCGCGAGCAACGCGGCTGGATGACCAAATAGTCGATCGGTTATTCTCGCAGTCAGCAAAAGAACGAAGCCGAGGGTGACAAGCGGTATGACCGCTGCCGCTATCTGGCTGGCAACTGTCGGTCCAAACACCGGTTGCAGCAGGACAATCAATGTACCAACAGGCACGTCAACCAAACGCGACCAGTGCATGGGCCCGCCGTCGGGCGGGTTTATCCGATATTGTGTGACATCAAACCAGCTTTGTCCCGCCAGCCAGTCCATGATTTGCACCATACGGAGATTGTCATCGGCATCTCCCATCTGGAACGCCATAATTTGCGGCCATTGCGCAAAAATCAGCAAAGCGGAAAGGATCATCCAGATGGCAAGAATTTGTCGATGGAAATATTGGGGAGAAAAAAGTGATGCCATCATTTCATTTCCCCTGACCGGATCTTTCTGAGCGCTGGATCCAACATGCGCCTGGCCTATTGCGCCAGCCTGATTGCCATTCAGATAGAGCCATGGAACATCCGCCGGGTCAATCTGCTTGCGGTATTATCGGAAGCTAACTCCTCACAAACCCGACAGTCGGCCTGAAGATGAAAGGCGTCGCTATTTGGAGATCGCCGACAAGCGTCGCTTTTTCAAACGCCCTGCCTGCCGCGTCACCGCGCGCCCGAACTGCAGACAAGTATACCGCCCAGCCTGTCACCGAAAAACACCAAATTTCCGGGTGAGATAGACCACAAAGAAGCTCACAAAAACCGCGGACCCTTTGGCGACAACCGGCGAAAATTGCAGCTCGGTGAGCCAACTGACCATCGCCACGGTTATACCAAGGCCTAGAATGGCGGTCCCAACAAACCCGAGACGCTGAAGCTGCAATGCGCCACCTTGTCTCGACTTTCCGGGAAAAACGAAACTGGATGATATCAACCAGTGGACGACGATACCGACGGAATAGCCCAAGGCCGATGCCCAGCCGGGATCGACCAGAAAAGCCACCAGCACCATGAACAAGGAAACATCGAAAGCGAGTGAAACGATGCTGGCCAGCAAATAGCGGGTGATCGAGAATCGGTGCAACAGGGCCAGCGGTGTCGGCAGGTTGCCGACCCAACCGCCGAAGAGCGACCGTCTGTCTGTGCCACTGCGTTCCATGTATTTTACGCCGCCTTCTGCGCTTTGTCATCTGCGGCGTCGTCAATCCGCTTCGGCACATCGCGCATGCTTTCGAGCGCGGCGGCCCGGTCTTCGCTGATTTTGTCCGCGATCACCCGCTGCGCGCCTTCATCACCGGCTTCGTGATATTCCGCGTCCTCGTTGACGTTCCAGACATTCCATTTTCGCGACCCGGCTTCGATATTCTCGACCGTCAGCATCGCCGTCATCATCGCGTGATCCTGATTGTTATAGCGGTGCATGCCGTTGCGGCCGACCATATGAAGGGTCGGGAAACGGCTCTCCAAATCATCACGCATGGTGGCGACATTGTCTTCATAGCTGTCATCATAGACCGGATAGGCCTTTTCCTGACGGACAACCGCGCCGCCGACAACATCCTCGGCTTTGCACAGGCCGAGAATCGCCATTTCCTGCTTGGCCAGTTCGACCAGATCCGCGTCGGACGACGACCAGAGGCCGTCATTTTCGAAGCAGAAATATTCCAGTCCGACGCAGGCGATATTTTTATCGGGCACCATTTCCGGTGACCAGCTGCGGAAATTCTGCACCCGACCGACTTGCACGCGATCATCATGGATATAGATCCAGTTGTCCGGGAACAGATCATCAGACTTGATCATAAGCGCCACGGTCAGGAAATCGCGGTAGTTCAGATCCTGCGCTTCCGGCAGTGATTTTGGCAGTGGATGGATACGGGTCGCCAGTTCGCGCATCGGCGCGCTGGAAATCACGTGTTTCGCGGTGATGATGGTTTCCCCATCCGCGCTCGTCGCACTCATCCGCCAGTTGCCATCTGCATCCTGCGCCAGCTGTTTCAGCCGATGACCCATCAACACCTGATTGCCCTTGGCTTCGACATGCGCCTTGGCGGCATCCCACATCATGCCGGGGCCGAGGCGGGGATAGCGAAAGGTTTCGAGCAGGGTTTTGACTTCCTGGCCGTCATTGGGTTTCTTGTTGAGGCCGAGCGAGCGTTTTAGACCGTCAGTCACGGCATTCCAGAGGCTCAGGCCCTTGATCCGCTGCGCCGCCCAGTCCGCCGACATTTCGTCGCACGGCATGCCCCAGACCTTTTCGGTATAGGTCTTGAAGAAAATCGAATAGAGCTTGTAGCCGAACTGGTTGACCGTCCAGTCTTCAAAGCTCTTCACATTCTTGTTCGGGAAGACTTTTGCCTTGCCGTAGCTCAGCATGCAAAGCGTCGAGCGCCAGATGCCGAGGTTCCACAGCGCTTCAAAAGCCCGCAATGGATAGCTGTAAAATTTGCCCTCATAATAGATCCGGCTCATCCGCGGCCGCTGGATGAAGTCGTCGGGCAGGATTTCATTCCACAGATCGACCACTTCCTGGCTTTTGGAAAAGAAGCGATGCCCGCCAATATCAAAACGGAAACCTTCATGTTCCACCGTCCGGCTGATTCCACCGACATATTTCGGGTCTTTTTCGATCACGGTGACCGAATAGCCCTTTTTCGACAGCAGATAGGCAGCAGTCAGACCCGCAGGCCCCGCCCCGATAATTGCTGCGTCTACGGTATCTGCTGGTTTGCTTTGCGTGTTCATACAGTCTGGTCCCTGTCCATGGTGCGCCCTGTGCCGAGCGCGGTTCATGTTTCAGAAACAGGAGTGAACGAAATTGGTTAGCAGATAGTTAATGGCGACCGGAAATTTGCCTCCAACAACGGCGAATTACTGGTCGCTGATGGGCGGTACCGGCTGAGGCGGTGCATCGGCATCGCTCTCGTGCACCTCGATATGGCCGCGCCCGACATGGCTCTTTCTGTAACCATAGGCAAAATAGAGCAGCAGCCCGATCCCGCCCCAGATTGGCAGCACCATTTTTGCTTCATAGGGAAGATTATAGAAAAGCCCGAGACAGCCCACTATCGCCAGCGGCGCGACAATCCACACCAGCGGCGTGCGGAAGGGCCGGTGACGGCCCGGATCCGTGCGGCGCAGGATCAGTACCGCCACCGCGACCATCAGAAAGGCGAACAAGGTCCCGGAATTGGAAATATCCGCCAGCTGGCCCACGGGCAGAAACGCGGCAAATACCGATACCGCGACGCCGGTGATGGCAGTCACGATATGCGGCGTCTTCCATTTCGGATGAATAGTGGCAAGCTTTTCCGGCAGCAGGCCGTCGCGCGCCATCACGAAGAAGATCCGGGTCTGGCCGAACAACATGATCAGGATGACCGACGGCAAGGCAAGGAAAGCGGCAATACCGATCATATTACCGAACGCGGGATGACCAATCGTCCTGAGCACAAAGGCCAGCGCCTCGTGGCTGCACACCAAAGGCTCGCGGCCCGCTGACAGCAGAGCCTGACATTGTGCGGCAAATTCGGTGCTGCCTGGCGCCAGCGTGGCGCCAGCGGCATCGACAATCGGCTGTGCGCCGACGGTGCCAATCGCACCCGCCGCAACCAGCAAATAGAAGACGGTACAAATCGCGAGACTGCCGATCAGCCCGATCGGAACATTGCGCTGCGGATTCTTGGTCTCCTCAGCCGCGGTCGACACCGCATCAAAGCCGACATAAGCAAAGAATATAGACGCCGCCGCGCCAACCGCGCCAAAGCCGCGGCTCTCGCCAAACCAGCCATTGGGCATGAACGGATCGAAATTCTGCCCCTTCATCATCGGCAGGGTAAGCACGATAAAAATGGTCAGGGCGGTGACCTTGATCGCCACCAGCACCGCGTTTACTTTGGCGCTTTCGCTGGTGCCGATCATCAGCAGAAAGGTCACGAGCAGCGCGATGATCAGCGCCGGCAGGTTGATCAGCCCGCCCGGCGCATAGCTGCCGATGGTCAGCGCCCTCGGCAAGTCGATCCCGGCATTGGCCAGCAGCCCGACAAAATAGCCCGACCAGCCCACTGAAACCGCGCTCGCCGCCACCGCATATTCGAGGATCAGCGCCCAGCCGACCATCCACGCCAGCAGCTCGCCCATCACCGCGTAGGTATAAGTATAAGCGGAACCCGAGACCGGCACCATCGACGCCAGTTCCGAATAGCAGAGCGCCGCCACCGCGCAGACCAGCCCGGCGATCACGAAGCTCCACATCATGCCGGGGCCAGCCTTCTGCGCCGCCTCCGATGTCAGCACGAAAATCCCGGTGCCGATCACCGCGCCCACGCCCAGCAGGGTCAGCTGGACGGGGCCCAGGGTGCGGGTTAGCGCCTTTTTTTCTGCTGTAGCGAGGATGGCGTCGAGGGGTTTGATACGTCCGAAAAGATTGAAGGCCATGCAGCGATCCTGTCCCGAAAAACTGCGCTTGGATTACGCCGATTCTCGGGATGCGCAAGAGGGATTCGGCGAGGCCGTTCGCAATTATTCACCGCCGCAATATGGAAGGGTTTTTCAGGGCCAAGTTCGCCGCTTACCTCTGTCCCTGAAGAGAGAGGGATGAAACGCTCTGTCCCGACTGAACAAGCTCGTCATCCTGAACTCGTTTCAGGATCCAGTGAGAGAGGACGCTTATTACCGCTCTGGATGCTGAAGCAAGTTCAGCATGACCCTGACAAACCATCGTGTTCGCGACTGTTTGAATGACTATTCATTCAAAGAATCAGGGTCATTTTTTCGTATATTTTCGAGACACTGCGCACTTTCCACTCTAGAAAATCGATCGCGCCTGTTTTCCGGTTCAACCGAACTGCAAGGCACCATCGGGGTCCGAACGGATCGATTGCACCATGCGCATGCGACCAGTTCGCCGCTAACATTCTCCTCCGGAGAGGATAGCGTTTCGAACTCCGGTTCGATCACACCACTTCGTTCCAATCTTTCTAAAAGTGATCCGACAGCAAACAATACCGCACCCGTGATTTCTGATGCAAGGCCTGCCTGCATCAGCATCAACTGGAATTGCAACTTCCCTAAATTGTAAGTTTCCTGCTCCAAATATCCGCTATTAACGGTGGGTTGATAAAAAAATGAGCCGATAGCTACTACCGCTCCAATTGCCATCAACCAAAATCCAGCACTTTTCACAATAAGTCCCCCTCACGCCAAAATCTTTACTTCGCCACATCCACCACCAAATCCCCCGGCAACATCGGCTCGCTCAGCATCCGCTCCATCGCCTTCCAGCGCCAGACCGGCGCGTCGCCTTGCGCCTCAACCCAATCGCGGACCATTTCCATGCCGAGGCCATAGTTGATCACATAGCTGCGATATTGTTCGTTGAAGTCGACCATCTGTTCGGCCCGTTCCCGCGACACCAGCTGATATTTCTGGTTCAGCGCGACCGCTTCCTCGCGTGTGATCTCGCCATCAAGATAGCGTTGCGCAATCGTCATCCGCGCGCCGCTCAGCGCCTGCTTGGCGATCTGCAGCGCCCAGTAGGCCGCCGCCGTGTCCGGATCGAGCCCCGCCAGCGGGTAGAGCACATCGCGTTCGTAATCCAGCCGGTCCTGGCCGCTGAACGCCAGTTCGATGCCGTAGTTGGCAGATCCCTCGGCGATCAGGCTTTGCGGGCTGTAGAGCGGGTAAATGGAAAATTCCTGCCAGCCGCGGCCCTTGGTAAGATTGCGCTCGAGCAGCATATTATAGACATGATGGCCGGGATAGCCCTCGTGGCAACCCAGATCGACGGCGCGGCCGATGAAGATTGGCAGGTCGGTGTTGACCTGGATCAGGCTCTGGTAACCGCCCTGATAATAATTATAGCCGCTCCAGCTCTTGCCGGTGACAAATTCCAGCTTGAAATTCTCGCCCTCGGGCAGATCGAAATATTGTTTGGTCCGCGCCTTGCACTCGGCAATCGCGGTGTCGAACACGGCCTGCAGCCGGTCCTTGGGGATGATATATCCCTTTTCAAACGCCGCCACCCGCTCACTGAGCGGCCCGTCACCCGGAGCGATGTTTTCGATCTCTTCAAGCACCGGATCAAATTCTTCCAGCGGCCTGAGTTCCGGCGTCACCCCGAACAACCCCTGAGCCTCCCTGGTAAAGGGGAAGGTCTCGCCCTGCAGCATCGCGTGGCGGGTGGCCGCAGCCTGCAGCTGGGCCGAGAGGAATTTCTGCCGAGCGTTGGCCAGCGGGTCATCGCTTTCCGGCAAGGCGCCCAGCCGCTGCCGCAAATCGGCAATGGCAGCGCCCAGCTGCTCGATATCGCGCGGCTTTGCTTTCGCCATCTCAGCCCATTCGGCCGGACCATAATAAGCATCGACATAGCCTGCTTCCTGCTCACCCAGTTCCAGTGTCAGCTTGACATAATCGGTGGCGATCGCAGTCAGTTCATTTGCAGCTTGCGAAACCGCCGTGTCGGCGATAACCGGCGGCGCCGTCGGTTCGGCTACCGATGCACAGGCAGAAATCGCGAGACCGGCAGCGGCAACCAGCCCGATGCGCTTCACAGACCATCTTTCAGTTTTTGCGCTTCGCCGGTTGGCAAGGCATCCAGCAATTGTTCCGCATCCTCCTTGTCGAGCGATTTCACATGCTTATCCTGCGGCGCGAAGCGCAAGATGCAGAAGCCGACGACCGCCGACAACAAGGATCCGCCCAGCACGCCAATCTTGGCCTCCTCGATCAGTAGCTCTTGGCCAGGGAAGGCCAGCGCGCCGATGAACAGGCTCATCGTAAAGCCGATGCCGCACAGCATAGCCACGCCATAGACCTGCAGCCAGCTGGCACCACCGAGGCGCCCGGCAAAACCGGTTTTTACCGCGATCCAGACGCTTGCGAAAATGCCGATCTGCTTGCCGAAGAACAGGCCGGCGGCAATGCCCAGCGGCAAGGGCGCGAACACCTGATCCCAGCCAATGCCCTCCAGCGACACACCGGCATTGGCGAAGCCGAACACCGGTACGATCAGAAAGGCGCTCCATGGCGAGATTGCGTGTTCGAGCCGATGGAGAGGGGAATTCTCCGCATCCGGCGATGTCGGCGTGATCACGATCGGAATGGTCATCGCCGCTAGCACCCCGGCGATAGTCGCGTGAACTCCGGACATCAGCACCGCATACCAGAGCAGACCCGAACCGATCAGATAGGGCCATAGCTTGAGCACGCCATTGCGGTTCATCGTGTACATGATCGCCAGTATCGCGGCGCTGACGAGCAGCGCTGCGCCGTTGATCTCGGCAGTGTACACCAGCGCGATGATCGCCACCGCTCCCATATCATCGACAATAGCGACGGTGACCAGAAACAGCTTCAGCGAAGTCGGCGCGCGCGGGCCGAGCAAGGCCAGCACGCCGATCGCAAAGGCAATATCGGTAGCAGCCGGGATCGCCCAGCCATTGTAAAGCGCGGGCATATCCTTGACCACGAACAGATAGATCAGCGCTGGAACCACCATCCCGGCTGCCGCAGCGAGCACCGGCAGGCGTCGACGGTCCCAGGTATTGAGCCGCCCGTCGACAAATTCCCGCTTGATTTCCAGTCCGACGAGCAGGAAGAAAATTGCCATCAACCCGTCGTTGATCCAAAGATGCGGCGTCATCGGACCCAGCTTGCTCGACAGGGTCGGTCCTTTCAACTCGTGCAGAAAATGGTGATACATGTCGTACAATGGGCTGTTCGCCACCACCATCGCCAGCGCGGCAGCGACCATCAGCAATATGCCGCCCGCCGCTTCGCTTTTCAGAAAGTCGCGAAGTGCTGAATTTCTACCTGTGCGTGGCACGTTTTCTTCTCCCTTGGGGGGTCTATTCCGGAATTGCGATTTTCCGGGTCATGCGCAGGCCAGATGGTAAAATCAAGACTTGTATGCAGCCAATTTGGCCCTAAGCGGCGACCAGATCACGAACGCCTGCAGCAATGGCGTAGCTTTTCTCGCGCGCCGCCTGATCAAAGATCGACCCGGAAACGATCAATTCATCTGCACCGGTCCGCTCGACAAACCGGTCAACCGCCTGTTTCACACTATCGGGCGATCCGACCGCGCTACCCTGCATGATCTGCTCGAGCATCGACTGGAACTGCGGTGGCAGGCTTTCGCGATAGCCCTCGATTGGCGGCGGCATTTTGCCCGGATTTCCGGTGCGCAACGCGACAAAGCTTTGCAGCATCGACGTGGACAGATATTCCGCTTCTGCGTCGGTATCGGCGGCGAAGATGTTGAAGCCGCACATAACATAGGGCTCTGCAAGCTGATCAGACGGCTTGAAATCCCGACGGTAAATGCTGAGCGCCTCGTCCAGCATCTGCGGCGCAAAATGCGAGGCAAAAGCGTATGGCAGCCCCAGGGCTGCCGCCAGTTGCGCGCCGAACAGGCTGCTGCCCAGAATATAGAGCGGGATATGCATCCCCTGCCCCGGCGTCGCCTGTACCCCCAGCCGTTCGTCCCCGGTCAGAAACGCCTGCAATTCGAGCACATCACGCGGAAATTCATTGGCATCGCTGTTCAGATTGCGGCGCAGCGCCTGCGCGGTCCGCTGGTCCGATCCCGGCGCGCGACCGAGCCCCAGATCTATCCGTCCCGGAAACAGCGCTTCCAGCGTCCCGAACTGCTCGGCAATCACCATCGGCGCGTGATTGGGCAACATGATCCCGCCAGCGCCGATCCGGATCGTCTTGGTTCCCTGGCCGATATGGGCAAGCGCCACCGCGGTCGCTGCGCTGGCAATGCCCTCCATGCCGTGATGCTCGGCCATCCAGAACCGCTCATAGCCGAGCGCCTCGCCATGCCGCGCGAGCGCCAGTGACCGATCAAGGGCGGTTCTGACATCGCTCCCTTGCGGGACAGGCGAGAGGTCCAGAATCGAAAATTTTACTGCCTTTGTCATTGTCCGTTCCTTTGCGCCAGCTGACCGGCGACCTTGATCGCATAGCCGTTGGGCACCTTGCGAAAGCCAAGCGTGGGCAATAGCAGGGTCCAGGCACGGTCGCTACCCGACAGGAACAGCCGCGCGGTATAAAAGCCGTTGCCCTGAAGTTTCACGGTCAATTGCTCCATGCCGGACCCGCTTTGCAACGGCAGCACCAGCACACCGTCCTGGCATTCCGCCTTGCCGAGCAGCCCCTGCTTGAGATCCAGCCCGGGAATATTGGCATCCAGCGAAACCCGCACCTGACCGCTGGCCGACTGGCAGCGACCTCTGGCAAAGCGGATGCTGACCGCCTGCAGGTCGATTGCGGAGGCTGGCAGCGGCGCCAGTTGGCGGCCGACGCTCAGCACCGTCGTCACATCCTGCACCAGCAAACTATTGCCGGACTTGCCGACGGTTGCGAAGAGGCCGGGATCACCGGCGACGGGTGGCCGTTCCAGATCCATTAGCACCCGGCCGGTCAGCAGCGGCAGCAACCGGACTCCGGCATCCAGATCACCGAGGGGAAACGGCCCAAGCTGCGCGCCCTCAATGCGACCATTCCAGACCGAACCGCTGATCGCTTTTGCCGAAAAGCGCGACCCTTCCAGTCCTGCCATGCTCACAGCCAGCCGCAGCGGCAGGAAGAACAGGGCCACGGCGACCACAGCCAAAATGATCAGTAAATAGGTCAATGCGCGGGGCACCTGCTTTCCTTCGGATCAGAGTTCGGGAGCGAATTGGTCGAAATAGGTGAAAATATCGTCTTCTTCGCGGCTGGCGGCATTGCGCCATTTCGGAGCCGACGCCCGGTTGAGCAGGACCCCGGCGGATGACAGAACCAGCACGGTCGGCGTACCCTTTATCGTGTCGAGGCCAAAGCGCCGCGCGATATCGATATTCCGGTCCCGATGTCCCACATCAACATAGACAAGCTCATATTTCGCTTCGAGCATCGTCGCAAAGCGCGGCTGGGCAAACCAGCCCGCCAGACCACGGCTGTCATGACACCAGTTCGCGCCCATGACGAGAATGACCTTTTTGTCGGCAAGCTGCGCCCGCGCCAGCGCTGAATCGACGGTATCCGTCGCATCTGCGGCTTGGTCAAACGGTCGCGCTTCGGGATGCTCGGCCTCGGCCTTTTCCGCCGCCACTGCACAAGCGGGGATCATGGCCAGACTGGCGAACAAAAACAGCAAATATCTCATTCACCGGCTATTACACTGCCAGCGGCGTGAGGGAACAGGCTTTTGTCAGCCCAAGCCCGCGTTTCATCGCCGGATAGACCCGGACCATCGCGGCAGACATCGCCAGCTCGAAACGAACTGCACGGCCATATCGCGTTTCGATCTGATCTCCCAATTCAAAGGCATCAATCGACTGAGATCCGATTGCCCGGCCAAATTGCAGCGCCAGCGCCTCCTCTTCAGGAAGGTCGGAAGTGCCTTTCAGCCAGCGATTGACCGTTTCCCGGGGCACATTGTCAAACAATGCCCATTCAGCCGTGGTGAGTGCACAGGGACCACAATCCTCGACCAGATTCGCACCCATGCGCGCCGCGTGGAGCAGGGCAGCAGGCGCGGCATGGCGATGCATGGAAGCGGGCATGAAATGGGCGAACTTCTCGAAGGCGTGGCCAGGCGCAGCGGCAATTTCTTCCAGATATTGCTTTTCGCTTTCCTCAATCCCCGCCGTTGCGGCCCTGAGCAGCAGCCGTTTGGGAATGCCCGCAGGTGCCACACGCTGCCGGGCAAACAGTATGCCGAGGGCAAGCAACACCAGCAACGGCGGTCCCAGAACCCCCGGGGCATCAGCGATAAATGCATCTGGCGAACAAATCCCGACCGACACTTCATAGATATGGAGAATCCCGTGGAGTGACAGCCACAGAGCTCCGGCAAATGCGGCTAGCCAGCGCATATGGATATTGACGCTCGCGTAAAGCAACATGATCCCGCAGGCGGCATAAGCGATGCCGATATCGCGGATAAAATGCTTGTTCGGCGGACCGGTCGCGATGACCGTGGGGATCGAGACATACCAGTCGAGCGGTCGGATGATCATGAACAGACCGAACAGCACCGCGAATAGACCCACGCCAACTACCAGCAGCTGGGCGATGCGGTCGAGCCAGTCCGGTTTTCCCATCAGCATGAATTTTCTCCTTCAAATGGTCCCGAGTCCATGTTATTCGGACATTTAATATCCGAATTAGGAAGAGAGTCAAATATTGCAGATTTCAAAAGGGGTCGAATGGGCGGTGCACGCGGCGTCGATGATGGTGGCGCTTCCCGAGGGACGGGGCCTGAAAACAGCAGCGCTAGCCCACTATCACGGGGTGCCAACGGCCTATATGGCCAAGCAGTTGCAGGCGCTTAGCAAGGCCGGGATCGTGCAATCTTCGCGCGGTGCCCATGGCGGTTACCGTCTGGCAAAGCCGGCCACCGATATTTCGCTCTGGGATATCACGGCGGCCATCGAAGGCCACGGGCCAGCCTTCCGCTGCACCGAAATCCGGCAAAATGGTCCTTGCGGGCTAAAGCGAAAGGACTGCAGAAGCCCTTGCCAGATTGCGGCGGCCTTTTCATCAGCAGAGCGCGCGTTTCGGGATAGCTTGAAGGCGGTGACTCTGGCGGATATCGGATTGCAGTTTGTCCGGGATTCCGAGCCGGAACATCTGTCCGATATCATGCACTGGCTGGAAAGCGAGGTCATGCCGCTCAGCGATACGCCCTGATCGCTGCCGTTTTTCTCGGCAGAATGGACAATGATAAATTTGAAAGGCGGTGACGCTTTTGTCCAATAGCACCGCCAACATCCCTCATAAACCTCTCCACAACGGGTCGCATAATGACGAAATATCCCGCGCTGCCTTTCGGGGCACCGCGAGGCAGGTGGAGATATATTATGGGACTGTTAAAAAAGAAAAGTGCAGCTGAAAAAGCGCGCAAAGACGACATCAAGGAAACAAAAAAGGAAGCAAGAGCCGACAAGAAAGACGCGCGGAAGGATGCGCGCGCCGACAAGAAAGAGGTCCGAAAAGATGCGCGCGCCGAAAAGAAGGACGCCCGCGTCGAAAAGCGATCTGACAAGAAAGATGCGCGTCAGACCAAAAAAGCCGACCTGAAGGAAATCCGTCAGTCCAACCTGAAAGGGAAGGAAAAACGCGACGCCAAGAAGGACGTCCGCGATGACAAGAAAGACGCGGTCAAACTGGCGAAGCAGGAAAAGAAGGACACAATCGCCGAGACCAAGGCGGACAAGAAGAGCACGATCACGGATATCCGACGAGATAAGAAAGAGACGATTGCCGATATCCGCGAGGAAAAGCGCAAACGGCTGAAAGCGCTGCGTGTTCCCAAGGCCTTCGACCGCATGCGCTGGCCAATCAGGGCACCTATGATGGCCAGACATTCTGGGGCGCGGTATCGACTTCAACCCATGGCACGGGTCTGTCCCGCGGTCCCTTCCCGGCGATGGTCAAAAGCCTGGTGCTGGTCGGCGAAGGCGGAACCACTTATCGCATTGAACCGCGAGACGGCATTACCAACCCGAATGGCTGGCGCGAAAGTGGCATTGACGAACTGATCCAGAATGATGATGTTTTCCAGTCGGTGGTCTGCTCTTTTGGATCGATGGGCATCGTTTATTCCGCGATCATCGGCCTGAGGAATTTCTATTGGCTGGATGAGTGGTCTTTCATTTCGACCTGGGACAGCTTCAAGTCTGCCTTTGCAGGTAGCGACGAGATGATCGCCTTCGTGCGCCGATGGGACACGATATCGCTGCTGGTCTCGCCGGTCAAAGCGGCAAAGGGCAAGAAAGACGGGGTCACGCTGAAGGGCGAGTACCCGTGCTCCTTTGCCCTGCGGTTACAGACCGATCAGCGCCGCACGATCGGCGGAACTTTTGTGGACAGCCTCGCCAAAGCACTGGAAAAGGTCGGGGTGATCAGCGGCAACGCACCGGCGGAAGGCGACCCGGACCGGTTCAAATTCGCCGATCTCAAACGCGACGATAGCTGGATGGCGGTGCTCGCCGCCAAGCAGGGCGGGAAAAGAGGCTGGGAAGGCGAAAAATTCACCGCCGATGATATGGCCGAAATTCCGATCAAGCGGCGCAACAAATGCTACAAGATTTTCCCCAAGGGCGGAAAATTTTTCGGTGGCTACGCGATCGAACTGGCCTTTCCGATTCGCCGCGCCTTTGCCATGATGGACAGAGTGATCGAACTGGCGGAACGCAATGTTGGGGATGGCCTGTTTCATACTGCGCCAGTGGCGATCCGCTTTGTCCAGCCCTCCCAGGCCTATGCCTCGCCGCAATATTCCCGTCATCGGCCGGACGGCACCCCGGATCCGTCCGATCCCTGGTCGGAAGGCACCGTGATGCTGGAAGTATTGATGGCCAAAGGAACCGAAGATGGCGCGCAGGCGCTGGCTCTGGTCGAAGAGGCGATGCTGCGCGAACCCGATGTCCGGGTCCACTGGGGCCTCAGCATGGACCGGGTAGACGACAGCTATCCCTTTGCCGAGCGCTATCCGATGTGGAGCCGGTTTGTGACGACATTCCGGCGCTTCAATCGTCAGGGAACCTTCAGGAACAGCTTCACCGACCGCATCGGCCTGCGGTGATAGCGATGGCGGGGCGCTTCCCTATGGAGCCGCCTCGCTCCTTACCCCCGCAAATGCGTATCGAAGAACGCCAATGTCCGCTGCCATGATAGCGTCGCCGCTTTCTCGTCATAGCGCGGCGTCGTGTCATTGTGGAACCCGTGGTTCACATCGGGATAGAAATGCACGCTATATTCTTTCTGATGCTCTTCCAGCGCCGCCTCATAGGCGGGCCATCCGGCATTGATTCGCTCGTCCAGTCCGGCCAGCTGCACCATTAGCGGCGCTTCAATCGCCGGAACGTCAGCGGCTTCTGGCTGACGCCCATAATAAGGCACCGACGCAGCCAGATCGGGATAGGCCACCGCCAGCGCGTTGCACACGCCGCCGCCATAGCAGAAACCAACCGCTCCGACCTTGCCGGTCGATCCGTCATGGTCGCGCAAAAATTCGAAAGCGGCAAAAAAATCTTCCATCAGCTTCGCGCCATCCAGCGTCCGCTGCATCGTCCGACCTTCGTCGTCATTGCCGGGATAGCCACCCAGAGGTGACAGTCCGTCCGGCGCCAGCGCCAGATAGCCGGCCTTGGCCACCCGCCGCGCGACATCCTCGATATAGGGATTGAGCCCGCGATTTTCGTGGATCACCAGCACCGCCGGCAATTTGCCAGTCGCCCCCGCCGGTTTCGCCATCAGCGCCCTGATCTTGCCATGGCCCTCGGGGCTCATATAGCTGATCCGCTCGCTGACAATCGCCGGATCATCGGCCGGCACCTGCGCCGCCCAGGCATAGTCGGGCTGCAGCTGATCGAGGATCATCGCCCCGGTCACCCCGGCGGCAGCAAATTTCCCGGCCTGCTTGATAAACTCCCGCTTCGAGATCGCGCCATGGACATAGCCATCGAATATCTCGAGAATATGCGGGTGAAAGTCGGTTGCGCGTTTGCGGGTCAATGTCATGTTGGATCATCCGTCAGCGAAGTTTGGAATAATTTCCGGTTAGCATAGAATATACTTTTGGTAATCCCGTTTGTGCTGAGCCTGTCGAAGCACCTTTCACGGCAAACCACTGACTATGCGCTTTACGAGAGAGGCCCTTCGACAGGCTCAGGGCAAACGCTGCTAACCTTATTCATTGATTGAAATAATTTCAGCCTGCCCTCATTCGGCCGCTTCCATGGCCAGATCCGCCGCCTCGATCTCCGCCGCCTTTGCCTCAACCAGCTTGACAATATGATCGACCATATCCTCATCCTCAACATGATGATCGGTGACGCCGGAGAGATAGACCATATGCTTGCCCTTGCCGCCGCCGGTGATCCCGATATCGGTCTCGCGCGCTTCGCCCGGACCGTTCACGACGCAGCCCAGCACGGACAGCGACAGTGGCGTGCGGATATGCTGCAGCCGCTCCTCAAGCTTCTGCACCGTCCGGATCACATCAAAACCCTGCCGCGCGCAGCTCGGACAGCTGACCACCCGGACGCCGCGCGTCCTGAGGCCAAGTGCCTTCAGCATGTCATAGCCGACCCGCACTTCCTCTTCCGGTTCCGCCGAGAGGCTGACCCGGATCGTGTCGCCAATCCCGGCCCAGAGCAGATTGCCGATGCCGATCGAGCTTTTCACCGTGCCGCCGATCAGGCCGCCGGCCTCGGTGATGCCGACATGCAGCGGACAATCGACCGCGTCGGCCAGCTGCATATAGGCGGCCACCGCCAGGAACACATCCGACGCCTTCACCGCCACCTTATATTCGTGGAAATCATGGTCCTGCAAAATCTTGATATGGTCGAGCGCGCTCTCGACCAAGGCCTCGGGACAGGGCTCGCCATATTTCTCGAGCAGATCCTTTTCCAGACTGCCCGCATTCACCCCGATCCGGATCGCGCAGCCATTGGCCTTGGCGGCATCAATCACTTCGCGCACCCGCGCCGATGATCCGATATTGCCCGGATTGATCCGCAGACAGGCCGCGCCGGCCTCCGCCGCCTCGATCCCGCGCTTGTAGTGGAAATGGATATCCGCGACGATCGGCACATTGCTCGCCCGCACGATCTGCTTCAGCGCCGTGGTGCTCTCGACATCGGGACAGGACACGCGGATGATGTCGACCCCCGCTTCCTCGCAGCGGCGGATCTGGTCAATCGTCGCCTTGGCGTCGGAGGTCAAAGTGTTGGTCATCGTCTGCACGGTAATCGGCGCATCGCCGCCGACCGGCACGTCGCCGACCATGATCTGGCGACATTTGCGGCGCTCTATATCGCGCCAAGGACGCAAGGAGGGATTTTCAGCTGTCATCGGTTGAAACCTGCAGGACTGTTGCTCATGTAGACATATATAGCGGGTTCACCCCGCGGGTGCGAGGGGCGATTGCCCCTGTCCCGAAAAAAGTACATCGAACAGAAGGAAATTCACATGGCCACAGTAATAATCACCGGCGCAAATCGGGGTCTTGGCCTCGAAATGGCGAAGCAATATGCGGCCAAGGGCTGGGACGTGATCGGTACCGCAAGGGAACCGGAAAAGGCCAAGGAATTGGCTGGGATCGACAGCACCACGGTCATGCAACTGGACGCCGCCGAGGACGCCAGCGTTGAGAAATTTGTCCAGGAGCTGGGAGACCGACAGGTCGACCTGTTCATCAACAATGCCGGCATTTACGGCCCGTCCGAATTTGACCGCGACAAATGGCTCGACCTGTTCAATGTCAATGTCCTTGGTCCGGTCAAGCTGGCCACCGCGCTCAAGGACAATGTCGCCAAATCCTCAGACAAGAAGATGGTGGTCATCTCCAGCCAGGTCGGCAGCATCGCCGAAAATGACAGCGGCAGCATGATGTATTACCGGACCAGCAAGGCAGCGGTGAATCAGGCGTGGAATTGTCTGGCGCAGCAGTGGAAAGACGAAGGCCTGACGCTGGCGATGATGCATCCGGGCTGGGTGCAGACCGACATGGGCGGCGAGAATGCCGACCTGACCCCGCAGGAAAGCGTCGAGGGCATGCGATCGGTGATCGACGGCCTGACCCATGACCAGAACGGCAAATTCTATGACTATAGCGGCCGCGAAATCCCCTGGTAGAGAAGCGGCTTGCGGCCGCTTCTTTTGGCATCTAAGCCTGCGAAAACAGGAGAGCGTCGATGATCAGATCAACAGTTGCAGCAATAGCTATGCTTTGCTGGGCAAGTTCAGCAATGGCCCAGGCTGATGACGACGGCGAGGAAAGCCGCTGGTCGATCGCAATCCACGGGGGTGCCGGAACAATCAAGCGCGACAAGATCACACCGGAGCAGGATAAAAGCATCCGAGCGGCTCTGGGTGAGGCGCTGAAGGCAGGATCCAAGGTCCTGAGCGATGGCGGCAGCGCGATCGACGCGGTCACCGCGACCATCATGATCCTCGAAAATGACCCCAATTTCAACGCCGGCAAGGGCGCGGTGTTCACCTGGGAGAAGACCAACGAGCTCGACAGCAGCATCATGGACGGCAGCGACCTGACGGCAGGCGCGGTCGCCGGCATCAACGGCACCAAAAACCCGATCCTGCTGGCCCGCGCGGTCAAGGACCATAGCCCGCATGTCATGCTGTCGGGCGCAGGCGCGAACCAGTTCAGCCGCGAACAGGGGCTGGAGCAGGTCACGCCCGACTATTACGCGACCCCCTACCGGCTGCAACAAATTGAAGATGTGCTCGCCAAAAAAGTCAGCGTCGCCGACGTCGACTATAAATTCGGCACGGTGGGAGCAGTCGCCATGGATCAAAACGGCCATATGGCGGCGGGCACCTCAACCGGCGGCATGACCGGCAAGCGCTGGGGCCGGATCGGCGACAGTCCGATCATCGGCGCAGGCACCTATGCCGACGACCGCAGCTGCGCCATTTCCGCCACCGGATCGGGCGAATATTTCATCCGCCTCGGCGTCGCCCACGAAATCTGCGCCCGCATCCGGATGCGTTTTCCCGAAGCCATCCGGGAAGCACAACGGGCGGTGCCGAAAGATGCCGACGGCAATGACAGCTATGTCGTGCATGGCAGCGAATTCCAGCTATCCGATGCGGAAATCCAGCAGATCGCGGATGACGTGATCGCCGAACTGGGCGCGCTCGGCGGCGACGGCGGCATCATCTACGCGACGCCCTGGGGCCAGGCCGGCTACAGCTTCAACACCGCCGGCATGTATCGCGGAAAGGCTACCAGCGAGGGTGATATGAGCGTGGCGATATATGGGGATGAGTGAGTGAGATGCCGCTCCGTCCCGTCATCCTGAACTTGTTTCAGGATCCTGCACGACAGGGTACAGTGTCTGCTCAGCAAGCCGGTTAAGGCTAATCTACAATAACACCCGTATTATCGGCCCGAAACGAGAATGCCGCTTCGATATCTGCACGCACCACGCGCCCCTTTGACAATGGCGGTAGATCATTGAGCGAAAAATAGCCGACTGCATCCGTCTCATGCCTGGCGGAGGGTTGTCTTTCATCCGTCTGCCGACACAAGAAGAACATCTTGTAGAAATCCCGCAGATCAGGTTCATAGGGCTGCTTGGCTTTATGCCTGATGCTGTAAAGCCCGATTACCTCCGCCAGAATCCCGGCCTCCTCTTCAATCTCTTTCAAAATATTCTGGGAAGGCGACAATCCGACATCGGCGAACCCGCCGGGCAATGTCCACAGACCGTCTGACGATTCGCGAACCAGTAACACCTTTTCGTCACGAATAATGGCACCGCGAACATCGACTTTCGGGGTCACATATCCCTGCGCTGAATCAGACAAGAGTGCATCAATGCGGTGCAAAGGCACATTTCCAAGCGCACTCATCATGGCGCAGGCGATGTCCCGGATTTCGCCATATCGTTCCCGGTCGAATGGATCTTTGGTGAAATGGCTACCCGTGGTGGAAAGGGCTTCCAGCCGCTTTGCCCAAGACAACCATTCATTTTCCATCCGGCCACTCCTTTGAACCAGCAGTAGCAGAGATTTGAAGCTACCTGAAGTGGGGCTTCGGGGAAGTCTGACCGACGCCGGTGCTCAGGATGAGAACTAGCTCGCTGCTCCCTTCGCCGGGGAACCACATACCACCTATTTCCCCGTCGCCTCGAACGCGGTCGCCGCTTTGGCATCCCGCGTGGTCACCAGATAATCAAAACCCAGCAGTACGAATTTGGCGAAACCGGGTAGCGCATTCATCTTCTTGCCCGCCAGCAGATGGCGCAGGGGTGCGATCGGGATCAGATAATGACCCGTCGGCCCGATCCGCTCGGGGATGATCTCCGCCGCCGCCAGAATCGCGCCCACGCCCTCGTCCTCATAAGGCTGCACAGCGGTCGCCTTGCCATCGGCGGGCTTGATCACCCGCACCGTGCCGCCCAGCGGCAGATAGACGATATGCACCGAGGTCAGGCCATTGGCAGCGGCCAGCCCCGGCAGCAGCGAACCCAGATCATAGATGGAGGTTGGCGTCGTGCCCCGCCCCATATGATACGCACCCATCTTGAACAATACGCGCGGCGCGGGTGCTGGTGCTGCCCGATATTGGTCAAGAAAATAGCCGCGCATCAACGCCGCACGTTCCTCATTATTCTGCAGATAGGCGCCCCGATTGTTCAACCGATAGATTTGGGCGCTGGCGGCGAGTGCATCAATGATCGCGGTTGCCGGCTGCGATTCGGCGAAAATCTGTGCTAACTCGGAAAATTGCACGGCATCGGCTGTGTTCAGCCAGATATTTTCAAAATCGCCTTTCGCTAAGGCTGCGATGTCGGCATCCCGGATCGCAAGCAACCTCGCCTTGGTGGCGCTATCCGGCGCCAGTACCGCAAGCTCGTCCATCAATATCATCGGCGCGCCGACAAATTCCTGATCAATGCCCCAGACCATATTGCCATGCTCAAAACCGTCCGCCAGCGCCGCATCTTCCCGGTTGCTGAGGAACGGAAAGGCCAACGGCTTGCCTGCGATACCGGACTCTATGGCATCGAGCCCGCCTGAGGCGAGTCTGGCCCGGACCCATTGCATGGTCACCGGTCCCACTTCGACAGCGTGATAAAGCGGCCCATAGACCCGCGCTTCCTTCGCCAACGCTTGCCCCAGTCGGGGAGCACCGGCAAAGCCATGGTCTTCGCCGACAGCGACAAATTGGGCGTCGGCCAGCGCCGCCTTCAGCCGCTCCCCGCCGGCGCCGGACAGACCCGCATCAGTGAATCCGATTTCCAGTATTTCAACCGGCTCGCTTGGCGCAGCCTTGGGACCGGCACTCTGGGCCTGCGCCGGGACTGCATAAAGACACATAGCTCCAACAATAGTGACCCATTTGAACATAGCCCTGCCCTTCTGTGTATTGCTGTTCTACATCAGTAATATGCCACAGGATTTTTGGCAACAACATTTCCCGCTTCCCCTGCTTTAATCACTCAGTTAAACGGGCAGGATGATTCAGCAGCTGATCCACCGCAAATCCGGCCTGTCCTACATTCCCGGGCCGCGCTATGCTGCCGGGATGTTGGATTCTCGCCTCGCCCTGCTACAGGAACCAGACGTCCTGAAACATTACACTAGGCGTGGGTGCGACCCTGCGCGAACCCCTGTTTTCTGCGGCGTGCAGACAAAAATTGCAGAAAATAAAACTATGTCTTTCTGTAAAGATGACCGGACCCAAAAATGACCTGGCAACCCGAACTCGAAGAACTGGCCGAGCGCCAACGTCTCGCCGAAAAAATGGGCGGCGAGGAAAAGGTCTCGCGCCAGCATGGCCGCGGCAAGCTCGATGCCCGGGCCCGGATCGCCGGCATTGTCGATGAAGGCAGCTTTCGCGAGATCGGCAAGATTGCCGGGCGCGGCACCTATGCCGAGGATGGGACGTTCGAGGATTTCGCGCCGAGCAACCTGATCTTTGGCCGCGCCAATATCGAGGGCCGCCCGGTCGTCGCCAGCGCCGATGATTTCACCGTCCGCGGCGGGGCAGCCGATGCGGCGCTGCACCGGAAATTCACCCAGTGCGAGAAAATGGCGCACACGATGGGCATCCCGATGATCCGGATGATCGATGGCACCGGCGGTGGCGGCTCGGTCAAGAGCCTCGAGGATATGGGCTTCACCTATGTTCCCGCGGTGCCGGGCTGGGAGGATATCATCAAGAATCTCGACAACGTGCCGGTGGTGGCGCTGGCGCTGGGACCGACGGCGGGGATGGGCGCGGCGCGCACCGTCGCCAGCCATTATTCGATCATGGTCAGGGGCCTGTCACAGATTTTCGCCGCCGGCCCGGCGGTCGCCGCGGCGATCGGCGACACGCTTACCAAGGAGCAACTCGGCGGCTCCGATATCCACGCGACCAATGGCGTCGTCGACGAGGAAGTCGCCAGCGAGGCGGAAGCCTTTGTCACCGCGCGCAAATTCCTCTCCTATCTGCCGAGCAATGTGAACCAGAAGGCCGCGCGCACCGAGAATTGGGACCCGGTCGACCGCCGCGACGAAAGCCTGCTTTCCGCCGTGCCGCGCGCCGACAAGCAGGTCTATTCGATGCGCAAGATCATGACCTCGGTGTTCGACGAGGGCTCGGTCTTCGAAATGGGCAAACGCTGGGGCCGCGCCGCGATCACCGCCTTTGCCCGGCTCGACGGCTGGCCGGTGGCGGTGCTCGCCAATGATCCGTCCTTTCTCGGCGGTTCCTGGGAGGCCAAGTCATCGGAAAAGGTCGAGCGCTTCGCCAAGCTGGCCGAACAATTCCATCTGCCGGTGGTCCATCTGGTTGACAATCCCGGCTTCATGATCGGCGCCGAGGCCGAGCGCACCGGCACCATCCGCTATGGCGTGCAGGCGATGAACGCGGTCTACCGGGCGACCGTGCCCTGGGCCAGCGTCATCGTCCGCCGCGCCTATGGCATCGCCGGCAGCGCGATGAGCAATGCCGAAAATTTCCAGTATCGCTTCGCCTGGCCGTCTGGCGACTGGGGCTCGCTGCCGATCGCCGGCGGGCTCGAGGTCGCCTACAAGAGCGATATCGAAGGGTCCGAGGATCCCGTAGCGCGCCTGGCCGAGATCAAGGCCAAGCTCGACAAGGTCACCTCCCCGTTCCGCACCGCCGAACAGTTCAGCGTCGAGGATATCATCGACCCGCGCGACACACGGCCGCTGCTGTGCGAATTTGCCGATCTGGCATGGCGGAAACTGGGCATCAATTGACCGTTTTCGTCAAACTGTCATGAAAAACCCGCACTGACCGGCCATGAAAAAATTCTGGATCGCCGCCATTCTTGTCCTTCTGCCGACACCTGCGCTGGCCTGGGGAGAATATGCCCATCGCACCATCGCGGATATCGCCGAAGCCAATCTGGAACCGGCCGCAAAGGCGCGGATGAACCGGCTGTTCCGTTCGTCAGCCTTGCTCGGCACGCCGCAATGCGCATTGGACAATATCGGCGATGCCAGCGTCTGGCCCGACTGCGTGCGCCGCGACCGGCTTCGCTGGGCCTATACCTCGCCCTGGCATTATCAGAATGTCGATATCTGCCAGCCCTTCGATCAGAAGAGCGCCTGCGCCAATGGCAATTGCGTGTCGGCGCAGATCGACCGCAATGCCGCCTTGCTGGCCGACAAAGAGCTGCCTGCGCATGTCCGCCTCGAGGCGCTGGCCTTTCTCGTCCATTTCGTCGGCGACATGCATATGCCGCTGCACAGCGGCGACCGCTCCGACCGCGGCGGCAATGACGTCAGCGCCGCTTATGGCATTATCGAGGGGCGAATGAATCTCCACTGGCTCTGGGACGGCCCGTTGGCCGAGCGGGCGATCAGCGACGGTCCGGAAATGGTGCGGCGATATAGCGGCGCGGAAAAGGCACAATTGTCGACCGGCAGCACCGACGACTGGGCGATGGAGGCATGGCAGGTTTCACGTGAATATAGCTACAAGACCGCTGAAGACGCGCCGTCCTGCGGCAAGCCGCTGACCGGGCGCGGGCTGGTCGATAACACGGAAATTCCCGCGCTCGTCCCGATCGTGAGATTGCAGGTCGAACGATCGGCGCTCAGGCTTGCCCGATTGCTGGATGAAGCGCTGCGTTGAAGCGCCCGGCCGCTGGCGGGGCCGAAATATCATGGTGATCGGATAATGTTACGCTAAATCAATGCGTTGCAGAAGGATGTGATTCCGGTCACGGAAATCTTGCGCCAATAGCCTATCAAGAGCGACGGGTGATGCAGAACATTTCATCTCCCAAAATGAACGGTTCATCGCCGATACAGCAACGAACTGGCATTGCAGTCGTCAATAGTCCGGCAATAAGAAGGAAGAAACGATGTATTTATCACCAAGATCATTCATCAATCAGCCTGCTCAAGCCTTGGCCAATCACGGAATTCAGCGCGGTTACCAGCCGCTATATCATCTCGATATCGTCAACCGCTGCCCCGGTTGCGGGAAATCGCACTGGCATGTCGGACGCTTCAGCGCCGAATGCGCCCATTGCGAAACCGCTCTGCCGCTGGCGATGGTCGCGACCCAGCCGATGCAACCGCGCTTCACCGAACATTTCAGCAAGACAGCAATGGTGGCCTAACAAAATAGACGCTCAATTCAGACTTGCGGTCTATCGATTTCGCGGTCAATATTAACCCCTTAACAAGGGGAACATTGATGACCGCAGATAGTAAGTTTTTGTCCGTTGACCGCCGTCAGGCGCTGCGCGGAGCGGCCATGGCCGGTGCGGGCGCGATGTTCATCTCGCCGGGTATGGCGCTATCCGCCGACAGCGACATGACCGCTATCCGCAAGGCCGCAGAAGCGGGGCGCGACGCCTCGGTCAAGCGGATCCAGGACTGGATCGCACTCCCTTCGATCGCAGCCGAAGACCGCAACATGGCCGAAGGCGCGCAATATATGGCAGAACTCGCCAAAGACGCCGGATTCCAGCATGTCGAAATCGTGCCCACCGATGGCCACCCCGGCGTCTTCGCCACCTTGGACGCAGGCGCGAAACGGACGCTCGGTATCTATTTCATGTATGACGTCAAGCAATTTGACCCATCGGAATGGTCCTCCCCGCCACTGGAAGCCGCGATTGTCGACCGGCCCGGTTTCGGCAAGGCGATCATGGGCCGCGGCGCGGTCAATCAGAAAGGTCCGGAAGCCACCTTCCTCGCGGCCCTGCATGCCATTCGTGCCGCCGACCGGAAAATGCCCGTCAATATCGTCCTGATTTGCGAGGGCGAGGAAGAAATCGGCTCGCCGCATTTCAAGCAGGTGGCGACCAAGCCCAATGTGCTGGCCGCGCTGAAGAAATGCGAGGGCATATTCATCCCGGCGAGCTGGCAGGACAAGAGCGGCAATGTCAGCGTCAATCTTGGTTCCAAAGGCCTGATCGAACTGGAACTGGTGGCCAGCGGCGAGAAATGGGGCCGCGGTCCGAAGGGTGATATCCATTCCAGCCTGAAAGCCATGGTCGACAGCCCCAGCTGGCGTCTGGTGCAGGCGCTGCAGACTTTGGTCACGCCCGATGGCAACACGCCGGCGATCGACGGGTGGTTCGAGAATGTCCGGCCGCTGACCGCGCGCGAAAAGGCGCTGATCGCCGAGACCGCCCGCAATTCCGATGAAGCCCAGCGCAAGGCGGTGCTGGGCGTCAATCACTGGATCGATGACCTGCCGTTCGAAGAGGCGCTCCAGCGTCTCGCCCAGGAACCGACGGTCAATATCGAAGGCCTGGTCGCCGGCTATACCGGACCCGGCGGCAAGACCGTCCTGCCCGGACGGGCCGTCGCCAAACTCGATCTGCGCCTCGTCCCCAACCAGACCCGCGCCGAAGCCGAGACCAAGTTGCGCGCGCATCTCGATGCCCATGGCTTCCCGGACGTCGAAGTCAATGTCAGCGGCGGCTATGACCCGACCGAGACCGACGAGAAAAGCCGCCTGATCCAGACCGAACTGGCGACTTATGAGCGCGCCGGCATCCAGGCGACGCTCAACCCGCGGCTGGCAGGATCATGGCCCGGGGCCACCTTTACCAGTCCCCCGGTCTCCATTCCGGCCGGCCATTTCGGCATGGGCCACGGTGCCGGGGCGCATGCACCGGATGAATATTATCTCATCGAATCCACCAACCCGAAAGTCGCCGGCCTGGTCGATGCGACGATGGGCTATGCCGACTTTCTCTATCAGCTGGCGGCGATCAAATAGGCGCGCGTCTGGGTTGCCGTTAGTGGTGAGCCTGTCGAACCACGCCTCCCGGACGAGAGGCGCCCTTCGACAGGCTCAGGGCTAACGGCTAGCCACCAAAACTTCACCCGCCGCCATCAGATATCGCCAAATGACTTGAGCGCCGCCGGCGCAACAATGTCGCCCCATTCCTGCACAAAATGACCGGCTTCCTCGATCAGCAGCGGCTCCGGACAGCCCCTGATCAGGCCGTGCATCATCTTCATCACCGGCGGGCCGAGTACCGGGTCGGAACCGCCGATCGCCATGAAGCTGGGGCCGGACCATTCGCTGCTCCAGAAGGCAGCCGCCTGCTTGCTGACCGCGACACCATCCATGTCGGGCTCGACCGGCACCAGCGCCGGAAAGGTCCGCGCGCCGGCCTGATAGCTGTCATCCGGATAGGGCGCGTTATAGGCGGCGATCTCGGCCTCGCTCATCTCCGGCGTGCCGCGCGCGATAATCTCGCCGGCGTCAAAGTCCGGCACGGTCAGCGCATATTGCTTCCACGCGTTGAAGCCGTCCCCCGCCCCGGTGCCCAGACCCAGGGCGGTGTTCATGATGATCAGCCGCGACAGACGTGCCTTGAAATCCGAGTCCACCGGCAGCGTCAACCCGATCAGCCCGCCCCAGTCCTGCACCACCAGCGTGATATTGATCAGCTCAAGCCGCTCGACCAGCGCCAATATATGATTGCGGTGAAAGTCGAACGAATAGCTGGCGAGATCGGTTGGCTTGTCGGAGCGGCCAAAACCGAAGAAATCCGGACAGACCACCCGCGCGCCGGTGGCGGTAAAATGCGGGATCATCTTGCGGTAGAGAAAGGACCAGCTCGGCTCACCATGCAGGCACAGGAAGGTGGTCTCCGCATCCGCTGGTCCGGTATCGACCCAGGCGGCACGCAGCCCTTCATAGCCCGGCAGATCATCGGCATAATCGACCGGATAATCAAAATCCGGCAGATTGGCGAAGCGTTCCTCCGGCGTGCGGACGGCGGCGATAGCGGGGGTGGTGATCATGGCGGGAAATCCTCTCTAATTTTGCGGCCAAATCTGTCAGGCTGAGGGGAGCCGGTCAAGCGCCAATGGAATTCCTGGGATAACCGGCGCGCAAAATTGCCCGCATGGAAATTGCCCGCGAAAACTTTACACAGACCGATCCTTTTATTTTCTGTAATCTTTGCCTGAAACCCGCGAAATACAGGGATATTGGCGGCACCAAAGCCGCTCCTAGTGTAACCTTTCAAATGACCGGGCGGAAAGCGCCAACAGTCAGGAGCAGAGAAACTGAAAAGACTCATCACAATGCGGAGCATAAGCGCGATGGGGTGGTGTAGGAAAGCGGGTTTTCAACCGCAGACCAAGCCGACCGGCGAACCGGGGCGCTGGCCCCATGACGGAACCAGCAAGACGCCGAAGCGCCAACAGAACATCTGCCGCGGCCGCCGGAAAATCGACAGGCTGTGACCATGAGCATAAAGGTCACCCAGCGAATCAGCTATATTCTCTCCTGATACAAGAAAGGAGAAGTATCATGGCAAAACGTCTAACTATAAAGATCAAGCAAATCAAATGTATCGAAGAAAATGAGGCGAGTGATGACGAAATCTACATCATCGGCCGCAGTGTGGAATGGGAAGGCAGCCAGAAACTGGATATAACCGAACAAATCAACTATTTTCCGTCGGAAAAGAGTACCGTGGATTTCGACAAGGATGACCCTCCGTATGACGCACAGGACTTCCTCTTGGTGGATCACCGGTTCGATAATCAGTTGCGGGTCAATCTTGCCCTGTGGGAAGAAGATTCTGGTCGCCTGACAATGGCACAGCTCGAAAAATTTTATGAAGAGATCGACAAGGCGATCGTCGACGCCTTTAACGAGGCATCGGAAAAAGCGGGCGTGTTTTCGCTATTTGTTGATGCCGCCGGCGTGATCGGCAAGCCGTTTATCCGCACCAGCTTCGTACTGACGAAACTGGTCCAGAAAATCTGGAAGATCTCTGATCCGGACGACCTGATTCAGGATCGGAACTTTCTCTACAATCGCGATATGACCGATTTTGAAAAGAACGATTTTACGTGGCTTTGTCGCGGCGATGGCGCCAATTACGAGGTGACGCTGGCAATCAAGCTGGAGACCGTCAACTGAACGTGGCCCCGGCGGGAAACGCCCTCAGCTATCAGGCCTGCGTATATGGGAGATAAATGGCTGACCGAAGACTGTTTTCGGTCGACCCTTTATCTCTTTGATATGGTTTTATCCCGCCGGATTGTTCGGCAGTGCTATCTCATGCCGGTATTTGGCAAACTATCACCCTAATCCGTAAGCCCAAGATCGAACGCCGCCAGCAGGGCCGTGCTATTTTTACGACAGAAGCAATGTCGTTGCCATTTATGTGACTGGCGATGGAACGACCGTGCCGTCGGACCGTTTACCCTGTTCGTCGATGGATCGCTAGTTTTGTCATACTGTTCATCGAAGAGAAAGCCCGCATCAGTAGCGGCCATAACCGGAACAATATTGTTCCATGTTTAGTTAGTTGGAGTAAAATAATGAAATCCCCTGTGATTGCCCCCCTCATTCTCGTGTCGGTTGCCGGCGCTTTGGCTGCCCCGGCAGCTGCTCAGTCTAATTCCCCCTTCACCGGTCCCCGCGCCGAAATCCTTGGCGGCTATGACACGCTGCGTTCGGGCAGCGATGTCGATGTCGATACGAATAACGACGGTATCTTCGAGAATAACACCCTCGACCAGTCGGTTGACGGCTTTGCTTACGGCGTCGCACTCGGCTATGATTTCGATGCCGGCCCTGTCGTCTTCGGTATCGAAGGCGAATATATGGATTCGACCGGCGAGCAGGAAGGCGATGAAGCCGTCAACGCGCCGTTCGGCTATCGCGTCAATCTGAAGCGTGACCTCTATATCGGCGCGCGCGTTGGTGCCAAGGTCACTCCTACCACCCTGCTCTACGCCAAGGGTGGCTATACCAACACCGCAGTCGAATCCCGCTTCCAGGACCGCGCAGCCGCGGATGGCGTCGATCTCAACTTTGACGACAGCCAGCAGGTTGACGGCTACCGTATCGGAGCCGGCGTCGAGCAAGTGATTGGAACCGGCGGCAACGGCAACGGTTCCGGCGCGTTCGTCAAACTCGAGTATCGCTATTCCAATTATAGCTCGCTCAAATATAACGACACGTTGTTCAACGGGAACAATGAAATCGGCGTCGACCTCGACCGCCATCAGGTTGTCGCAGGTGTCGGCTTCCGCTTCTAAGCCGGAGCCGCACTAGCAACAGAAGGGCGTGCCGTTCGATGGACGGCGCGCCCTTTTTCTGTGTCGGGGATGGGGCGTCCACTCAACAAATGCAGTGTCACCGCAATTCCGACTGGGTGACATGGGGGTGGTGCCGGGAATAGTGATGCGGGGAAGACGAGCCATGGCCGCAATCTATGATCTTGCTAGGCGATGGTAAATGGGGCGGGATTGGCTAAAGCGGACAGCAGGTAGCCAAATTTCGTGTATTTGGTAAACTGACACCGTTATTCCAACTCTGGGATTGTTGCACCGCTCACTATCATTGGAATGCTAAATTCCTCTGGACATTCATATACATGAGAGGAGAATCTTCTTCGATGCAAAGTCATATGTGATACTGGAGCAGTCCTTCAAAGACGCACGGCCCACAATCAACGTTTGATATCTGAGGTTCTTTTGCTTTTTTCGGGCCTTTCCGATCACAACAATCTCATCCGGATCGCTGGAAGATGTTTGCTCCGGTCCTTCGGGGATGCTGTCGGTGCTCCCCAGGTCCGCCGTACGAACGAAGATAGATTCGATTTTCAGATCACCCAGTTTAAGCTCTCGCGTCAGCGTTAATGGTCTCACGGGTCGATCTATTCCATAGCGGACGGGGACCATGTGAGTATCTCCATCGAAATGGCCGCCATATTTTTCCGCGAGAATAGCGCCAGCAGTTGCCGTCGCCAGACTTTCGTCTCTCGATAAACTGAAAGCGACATGGATTTGAGTCTCGTCGATCTTCAATAAGGTCCCGGTCTGCGTGCGACTTAGATTTACCAAGGGCAGAACAATATTTCGTTCCCCTTGCTTCCTTTCGCCCAAATGAAACCTTACTTTTGGAAAAGGGAGGGCAGCTGGCCCCACTTCACCGTCGGCTCCATCAATTATATGATGATCGCCAAAAGCCACCCGACGTTTAAAAGTGCCATGGCCAAAATCGAGATTTGCACTATCCGTTCCAAAGTCCAGCGACTCTGATCCGATCAAGAACTGGAAGCTTACAAGGCTTTGTTTCAAACCCAGCCGTTCAGCCGCATCGCTGTTAAGCGCAGGAATAGATTTAGAATCGGGCGCAACCAACAGGTTTACCGGTTTACCGTTGATAAAAACTTCAACGGGTTTCGATTCCTCGATATCCAAAACGGATGTTTCATGCGTGTCCGCCGCCACCAGAAAAAACGCGCCTATTGAGATTAAATATTTTGGACTCATCAGATCATTCCCTCAACCGCAAGTTTCATTAAAGAAGGCAGGCTTGTCGCCGTCAAAGCCACGCAAATATGCAGTAGCCAAAGCTGTTGCTGCCTTCCTTCTTTTTGAGCCGATGACACTGATGGTGATTTCTACCGTCGCAAAATTTTTTACGAAACCCAGGGCCTCAGCTTTAATTTCGATTACCGAGCCCGTGATTGGTCGATAGCAATTCCAAGCCATATTTGTTGTGAATATTGAGCAAACACTATCTTGTAGGTGCCAAAGAGAAAAACAACCGATAATATCGATCGCCGAAAATAGCTGAGGACCAGATAGCCGAAACGACTTTTCATCGTCTCTCGAGACGTTCACCGCGACTAGGTTCTGTTGACAAAGGGGATTCCCAAACGGCGTAGTTTATGATTCAGGGTAGCTTTTGAGGAGGCTGCCGTGATCCGGGGTTTGATGAGTGATGAGGAATGGGCTTGCCTGGAGCCATTTGTGA